>TBL_comb47_HYPODRAFT_10000974_pt1 | contig 37851 bp, 19 predicted proteins | sample TroBogypolimnion_40_FD_10682 | JGI IMG/M metagenome (IMG submission 10682)
TTAGTTCCCAGTCGCAAAAAAGTTTGATTACTTGATGAGAAATATGGAATTAAATTAGTAAATGTATTGATTCCAGTCCAAGTATTATTGGAACTCAAAAGTCCGGAACCACCACCCGCCACTGCTGAATCTACATAAGTTTTAGTGGTTAAATCTGAACTGGCGGACGGGGTTGCTGTGCTTGTTGGAAGTTTCGTGAATGTTGTTGCGATCGTAGATGAAGTAAAAGCTCCTGATGCAACAGACAAGGTAGATGCCGATACAAGACCTGATACATTGACGGTTCCATTCGCATTGATTGCGTAAAATGAGTTGGGTGTTGTATTCACACCCAGACGTAGAAATTGACCTGAACCAGATACATTGGTATTACCACTTGCGTCAAGAACATAAGTTGTATTAGATGGTTTATTAAGTCCCAAGTTTGTGATAGATGATGATGCGACAGATAATGTTGATGCAGATACACTACCCGATATATTTACATTTCCACTCGCATCTATAGCATAAGCAACATTGACTGGTTTATTCACACCTAAACTCGTTATTGTTGAATGGTTTAATTCAGTATCTCCTAATACACGAAAAGATACACTATTATAAGAACCTGTTATAGCATTAGAGTCATTGATATATGTGCTAACAAATTTATTTACACTCCACGGAAGAGAGAAAGACATATTATATAATATACAAACAAAATATAAAAATGATTATGCCTAAAGTGTTTAACTATACATTAATCCCGATATGAATTAAATTGATGGTTAATTCATATTCATATTAATACCCGAATTAACTACCGATTAATAAGTTAGTTAACTATAAATACGGGTAATTAACAAAGAAATTCATATATAAGTGAATTAACTTGTTATTTTATTCACTTAAAGAGTAATTTAAAATTTTAAATTCATTTCTATATGAATTATCTAGTTATTAAATTCATTTATATATGAATTTCCTTGTTAACTACAGGTATTCTCTAATTAACTATCATATTAATCTCGTCCTTAATTAACTATTCCATCTTTACTATGTATCTATAAGACAAAACATGTCGTTTATTTATAAGGATCTTTACTATGTATCTATAAGACAAAACATGTCGTTTATTTATAAGGATTTGTTGGGTCCGTCCAATTCTTTACATAAAAGTTCTCTGATTCATCAATCTCTGGTTTAAATCCTTGTAAGATAAAATCAGTCAGCATCTTTTCATACATTAACCATTTAATCATACTATTCTTCATACATTCTTGGAGTTTATCGTCATCTTGGAATTCTTCTGGTCTCTCTATTCTTCCTGATTCAATATCTTTAAAATACCTTACTGCTGTCTCATAAAATCTTTTGGGGGGCGACTTCAATGGTTTATCGGGCATCGGCTTATCAGCCACTTTACATAAGTATTCAATATGTAATTCCATTATATATTGACTAAAGATATTAATATTTGAAATTAAGTTATTATTTAACAATATAGCTTAACATAGTTTCCACCGAATGTCCTAAACTATCTGCTGTGCCTTGTAGTTCTTTTAAACTAGGGACATTCTTAAATCTATGGCTCAAATAGATATGTCTTAACATACTTGTACTAATTTTCTTTCCAAAAATAGTATTAAGTTGTTGAGCTAAAGCTACATTACTATATGGGTTACCCTGACTATTGAATATCAAATAATCATTATTTGTTAATTTCAAATACTTGGCGAGTATCAACTTGAATTCCTTTGGAAACTGGACTTTCTCTTCTCCCATTGTTTTACTGGTTTTGTAATTATGAAATACAAAACAACTATTTTTCATATCTAAATAATTATCCTTTTCAGAATCATAACCTTTTACTTTTAAGCTTATCCATTCACTTCTACGTGGTGGGAAAAAAATACCTGATGTAATTGTTGTAATCATAAAATATACTAAAGATCTTATATCATTAAATTCCATTTTTTCAGGACTATACAAAAGAGTTCTGATTTTCTTATATTTTTCATTCCATATCGCTACTATCTCATCATAATCCAACCAATTCTCGGTTTGTTTTTCCGTCTTTTCTTGCTTGGAATAATTTTCTTTTGTGAATTCGGCATCTTCAGTCATCATTTTTGCATATTGTTCGCAATCTTTTCCTTCCAATAATACTATTATAGCTGCTAAATTGGTCTTGCGTGTTTGTGGGGTTTTTTCAGATAATAATGGAAGCACGTGTTCGGTATTCCTAAACCATTCAATATTAAATGGGGTTTCTTCTTTATGATCCTTATTAAATAAACTTTGTAGTAATGAAGCATAAGTTTTTATAGTAGCATCACTTGCTTTTGGTCTTCGTTCTTTCAACATCTTTTTCAAATCTGCGTTAGCCATTTTATTATATATATATAATATATTTTATTTATTTTCTCATTGTGATATATAAATGGATAATATTGAAAATATCAAAGTTGGCGGATTTCTTTAAGTAGGAAAAGGGATTTATATATATTCGTTGTGTTTCTCAACTATCTTAAATTTCCCAACTATCTTAAACTATCTTACTTTTTTACAACTATTTCATATATTCAATCAAATCAATCAATTCTACATAAAACTTTTAAAAAAGTAAGATAAGTAAGATAGTAAGATAATTTTAAGATATTTTTTCATTTCTGTTTTCTTTAAGTAGGAAAAATAATATATATATTCAAAAGACCCGGGCGGGTCAATCAACCACAACCATTCATTTCTTTTTCTTTAAGTAGGAAAAAAGAAATAATATATATTCGTTATGTTTCTCAAAAAGTGGGGAAAGAGTGGGAAAAGAGGGAAAAGAGGGAAAGTGGTAAGTGGAACCAAGGTTTATACGTATTATATAAACTAAATTTCTATAATTGGGGAAAAATTCTATAGAATTTTAAAATATGAATATATTTCCCACTTCCCACTCTTTTTCCCACTTTTTAAAAATAATTAAAATTATATATGATAAATGGTAAGGTATATATGGTAAATAAATTAAAAATTAAAAAAAAAACAGTGGGAAATTAAAAACAGTGGGATATTGATTTCCACTGTTTTTAATATATAATAGGGTGCCTCTAATGAAACCCTGCCTCTAATGAAACCCTGCTAACGAACCAAGTAATCTCGTTCTTTAAGTAGGGAAAAAAAAATAATATATATATTCGTTCTATGTTTCTCAAAAAGTGGGAAGAGAGTGAATTGTTCTCCAAAAAGTGTATAGTAACTATACATATGTGAATGGTCCTCAAAACTACTATACACCTACACATTTGTTAATTTCTATATGGTAATATGGTCTTATCCTATATATATTCCTCTCTATATTTATTAAAAGTGTATAGGTGTATGGTTGAAATAGAATATAGCAATATATAAAAGGTATTTTGGGACAATAGAGTGAAATAATTTCAACCAAAGTGTCCCATAACGACTATTTATATACGCCGAGTTAAAAAACACTATACACCCTACACACCCTACATACCCTACACACCCCTTAATAATATTTATTTAAAGTAAATATTATTTATTTATAGTAAGCAACCAATACCAAAATGTTTTTTCATTAATGGAATATCAAACCTAGTTTTCATACAAATATTCGTTCTATGTTTTTCAACTCCAGTAATATTTAAACGACCCATACGAACCATAAATTTCAAACTATTACAAGAGTATTCAACTTCATTCGTTAATTTCCATTCATTAAATAGTTCCATTATTGTTTCTGATTTTAATTCAACAAATTCTTTGATTTCGTTATCATAAGTAAATTGTTTAAGCCAGTTTTCAATTGGTGAGATAGATAATTGTTGCAATTGTTGCTGGTATTCGGTCTTTGGTAATTCCAATTTATTAAATAATTCCATATTAGGAATAGATTTAAAATACTCAAAACAAGTTTTAATAACATTTACATCATCAAGATATTCATAAAATGTATTGAAATACTCTTTATTACCAATGAGCTCATCACTACAACGAATAATAAATTTTCTTCTATCATCATTACTTGTATTTACGGGCTCTTCATTATTAGTTGAAATAATAAATCTATGGTAAGACCTAATATCATATTTATTGACGCCCTTATTATTAATAGTTATTTTAGGGTCAGTAATAAGACCCTTGATTTTACCTTCACTTTCAATTGTTTCTTTCTTGGAAAGTTCATTTAAATTGATAAGGAATGTATTAGCCATTCTCCCATTAAAATCACCCCAAACATCACGAGATGGATTAGTAGTTTCGTATACTTTACTATCACCAAACATCTTTTCAAACAATCTGATAATAGTGCCCTTTCCAGCACCTTCTTTTGAAATTAAAGTAGGACAAGTAGATTTAACTTCTGGATATTGAATCATTTGAGCTATCCATTTTATAAAATAATCATAAACATTTTCTTCATTATTAGAAAGGATTTTAATATGATTTAAAATAAATTCAAGTGCTTCTGTATTTTCTGTATATTTTGAAAGCATTTCCATTTCAAATTTACGCCACATATTAAACACATTTGGAGGACACATATTATCTTTAGGGAATACATCAATTTCATCATAACATCGTAGGTTAGGGTTATTAGTAAGCCAGTCATTTATAAAATTGTGATGTTTAATATTACCTTCTTTGTCTAATTTTTCATACATCAAATGTTCGTAAGCAGTTTTAATATGAGGTCGGGACATAACGATATTATCATTATCTAATTGTTTAATAAATACACCTTTATTAGTAATTTTACAATGTTGTTCTTCAAATTTTTTAGATATATTTTCAAATGAATTCTCAAGTATAGGTATTTCTTTTTTATCTCCAACTTCAAAATTATCGGGCATATTTATAATCCCTGTTTTATGTTCTTTATAAGAGAATTTCATATTAAGATTTTCAAATTTATCTGAAATATGTTTTTGTAAATTTTCAAGTAATTCATTATTATTATAATAATCACCATAAATCATCAATCCATCAAACATAAGAGCAGCTATTTCAATTTGTTTTGCATCAATCCAAAAAGCATCTCCCCAAGATTTATTACAATTTTTACACCAACTATTATTATATATATTCCAATCATCATAATCTATACATTGATTATTGCAGCAATGACTATCAGGTTTTTTATATCTTATCATAAAATTAATAACTTCCTGTAAAATTTTATTCTCATAAACACAAAGTATTCTATTTGTGGCACTACCAATCCAATTATAAGTTCTATTAGTAGGTACAGTTTCTACAATGTGTTTATAATCGTTTAATTTTGTTATATATTGTTGTATATCTTTACATTCCTTATCAAAATCTTTATAAAACTTATCTTTTATTTTTTTATTAGTTTTATCGCTATTAAGAGCTTTTAAAAATTCAATTTTACCATCGTCATCAAATTTCGCCAATATTTCATCACGATTATTTATATAATAATCAAGATTAGGACAAGAAAAATTATGTTTTTTACAAATATGTCTTAAAATAACAGGGTGAGCGTTTTTCATATCAACATCAGTAGCTTCACCATTAAATAGGAATCCTCTAATTTTAGATGATATACCCTGTATTGATAACCCAGAATAAAGGCGACCTCCAACTTCATTTGGTGTTACTTCTGTATAAGTATAAACTCGTTTCATTTCTCCTTTTGCTTTAATAAGACCCTTACAATATGAAATCATATAATTATAATTTTGTTTCCTATCATCATCATTTTTGGAAGATGATTTACAAAGTCCTAATGATTTAAAGTCAGAGAAAGGCATAGTAGCCAAATATTGAAGGCGGATAAGTGGTATACGTTCAATGATTTCCATTCTATATATATCTATAAAGATAATAATTTGTCTCTATATTATTATATCTATAAAGTATATTCCTAAAGTATTTCAATTTTTTTTATAATAAAAAAATTAAAATTAATCAAATATTTATATCTACATCTACTACATTTTCAGGTTCATTTTTTTTATTCTTTTTATTTTGATAGTAAATCTTCTTTTTTGCTAAACAAACTTCTCTATTATCGTGATAGTAATTTAATGCGAATATACGTTGTCTTTCACTGTAGTATTCTTTATTTTTTTCAACCCAATTTTCTTGAGCTCTTTTTTGTGCTGGTGTTTTCGGCATTTATATATATAAAGAAAATATCTCTAAACCTTTTTAATTAATTTATTCTTTTTTCTACCACGTCGTAAAACTCTATTACAATCCAAACAATTAGTAAAACCCATATTTTTAAGACGACAATAGCATTCACAGCAAACATAATGTTCGCAAATAAGTAATGGAATATTTTTATCTGGAGGGTCCAAGCAAATAGAACAGTTCATTTATATAATGAAATATTTTATTTTATCTCTAAACCTAAATTATCTCTAAATCAATTCTAAATCAATTTCAATTAATTCTGTTTTTTCTTTTTGCTTAAGTTTATAAATATTACGGCGTTTTTCATTAATGATTTCTTTATTTTTTTCATAATATTCTTTATTCTTATCATTTACAAGTTGCTTCTTTTCTTCCCAATATTTCTTTCTAGCTTCTCTCTTCTTCATTAAATATATTTCTTTTTTATTTTGTTCGTCCATTATATTATTACTAAACATAATATAATTGTATTTATACATCATTTTGAGATTCTTGCCGAACAAGTCCGTCTAAACGTTCTTCTCCCTCAACATCTCGTTCAATTTTCAGACCACAACAAGAAAAGTTTTTACATTTGCTCTTGTATATCATACGAAGAGCACCAAGACCACAGGCAATTATAGAGGAAACAAAAAATACGTAGAAACTTTCGGTTAATTCCATTACTATATAGAGAGATATTTATGCAAAGGTTTCAATCAATTCTTTTAAAGATGTGATATTGTATATGAGTGGAGCAAGATTATAACAACGAGAATGAAAATAATAGTTTTTTTTTCGTAGCATAGCAACTTTATAAGTGATTTCTTCAATATACTTTTTACAACACCAACATTGTTTAATACCCTCTTTGAGATAAGCCCGTTCAACCGCATACATTATTACAATATCACAATATATTATAATAATCCAATTTATTTAATCCAATTGTTCTTTAAGTTGTTTTCATATATATTTAAAGTGTATATTTGTCGCCTTCTTCAGGATCATAAAATTCAAACGACAGCATTAACCCCCAAGCGGTCGCATTACTTAACAAACTAAACCCGCCTGATGCACCGTAATTATTATTCCATAATTGAACTACTAAATCACGAATACCTTTTGGAACTTCAATATCTTGACCGACAATAGAAGAAAGATATCCAGATTTTAATGATGAATATGTAACAGTAGTGGTGGGAATACTGAAATTAGATGCGGCAATTAATACGTTATATGATACTGCGTATGTAGAACCAACACCGCCAGTTCCAGAAATCACAGAAAGGACTTGCATTGAAACAACGCCAAGAGTAATAGTCATTCCAGGGGCAATAACACCCGAACTGATAGACAAGAGTGTGAATACACCATTACCTGAACCAGTTGCGACCGACCCAGTCCCAGTAATAACTGGTGTTGATACAGCTTGTGTATCTAATGTGATTAATCCTAAAACAACACCTCCCGTCATTGAGGTAGAACGAGAATTGATACCATTTAAAACCAAGACCCCATTTTGATTAGTAGGTGTGAATTGAACGGCGGCAGTTGAATTATCACTATAGAAATCGTGTCTAATACGACATCTTTTAAATCTGTGATTATTGAGATTGAATACAGCGTCCCAATTTACAGTGAAATTAACTTGATTGGGAGCATTAGAAACCCCTGCGTTTGATTGATAAAATGGTGAACCAGCAAAAGAATTCAAGTATAGAGAATACGCTTGAGAAGACATTATATAATATACTCATACAATATAATTTCTAAATCTAAAAGAATTTACATTTTTTAGGTGGTTCAATAAGAGGAGGTGCGGCGGCTTGTGGTGGGGTGGGTTTCTTTGGTTTTTTTTGTTTCATAACGGGTTCTTCATCTGATTCTGATTCAGTTTCATAAACAATTTTCTTTTTTGGTTTTGATTTGGGACGTTTTACAACCACTACTTCCTCTTCTTCTGATTCAGATTCATATACGATTTTCTTGGCGGGTGTTTTCTTGGGTTTCTTAACTGGTTCAGTTTCTGGTTCAGGTTCTGGTATTTTGACTTTTACAATTTTTTTGAGTGGCTTTTTGACTTTGACTTCATAAATCAATTCATCAGGAACTTTCACAGGTTCAGGTACAGGTTCAGGAATAGAAGCAAGAACATCAGCTTTTTTCTTTCTAATATTAGCAATTCGTTTTTCATTAACTTCAGTCATCATAATTCGTCTCTTCTCACGGTCTTCATCTGTGATTTTTCGTTTTGGTTTTAAAATAGAAGTTTCTTCTTCAATCGGGTCTGTTTCAACTTTTGCTAAAGAATCCATATATATATAGTTAACAGATTATTTAGGGGAAATCTTTTCTATTTATAATGTATAAAAGATGATGGGACTAAAGGAGAAGCAGATACGTGAAGAAGTGGATAAATTATTTGGAAATCGTGAATCCGCAAAGGAAATGAAAAATGCGGTTTTACTTGCCCGTTTGGGGAAATTAACTGATGATACCATAGCAGAATATTGCAGACAGAAAGAGGAAGATTTAGCATTACTTCGGGAACAATTGCCTGAATTAAACCCCACATACGCATTTGATTATATAAAAGAATGTGAATTTAAATCTGTTGATATATCAGATAAACAAGATGATGTCGTTTCAGAATCAGGATTCGGGCGGGATAAGCAAAGCAGTCCCCGATAAATATGAGAGCGTAAATCAAGTAGAAACCAAAATGTTATACTTATCAACCAAGACATCACAGTCAATTAATTTAAATGGAAATATGAAGAGTCGTGTGATGTTTGATTTGAAAAGCTATTTAGATTTTGATGGAGATGATACAATCCAAAGCATAACTTTAGCAATGCCTTATGCTATCCTTTGTAATTCCAATTATCAAATCAATGCTACAAACAACGTATTAAATGTGATACTGAATAGCTCTCCAATAACTTATACTTTTGAATATGGGAATTATGCATCTGATACATTTATGCAAATGTTTACCACATTATGTGGCGTAAATGGTTTTGTAATTAGTTTAGACCAAGTCGCAGTAAAATTTACAATTTCTCACCCAACTTATCCTTTTACAATATTAGGAACAACAACAATGGATTATATCCTTGGATTTAGCGGAAATCAAGTGAGTAATTATTCATCAGCACCATACATTACGGTTATGCCTAGGTGCTGCAATTTCTTGCCGAATCCATTATTTAGAATATGTATTGAGAATAATACTTTTTACAACGGACAAGTTTTAGGAACAAATGGGTCGCCACAATATTCCAATGTTCTAGCATCAATTCCAAATGTAACCAAACAGAACACACAAATAGTTTACCAGAACTTTGCCGACGAGTTTACTATTCAAAAATCGGGACAGACAACTTTGCTTCTTTCTATTTTAGATGATAATGGTAATTTAGTAGATTTCAATGGAATCAGTTCTTATTTTCAACTTCGTTTAAGAATATATAGGAGATTGAGGAGAAGAGTAGCGACATTTATTGATTTATTGGAGGGAGCGGGAGAATTAAGAGATATTATGGAAAATTCTGGAGAAGTAATTGAAAAACCAATATCTTCGTTTTTATAAACATATAATTTAAAATTATTTTATATGTTTAGTGTATACAATGTCTATCTCTCTTGGTCTTCCAAAAGGTTTATTGCCTACTCCCGAGGTTGCGATGTCTGCTGGGTGCGTGTCCCAGTTGGTCCGCATTCAACCCAATAACGTCAATACTATTGTCGGTTCCGCTCAAGCCCTTGTAGCAACTGCTACTACATACCAAAACAATATGGTTTTCCCCAGTCAGTTGGTTCAATTTTCAATTCCCTGCGGGCAAGGAAAACACGTCTGGGTTGATAGTGAGAAATCAAGTATTTCATTCCGTGTGAATTACCAGATTTCCACCGCCGGTGTTGCCGTTGCCGCCGCTCAAGGTTTTTTACAAGATGCTGCCTCATCGTGGTTTTCTCGTATCGTCCATATTGGCCCCAACGGTCAAACTTTAGATGATTCGGTGAATCTTCACATTTCCGAACATATAGACCATTTGCTAAATTACAACACCACTGACCGTGATAATTTTGCGATGCAGTTTGGTTTCCTTGCGGAGAATGGTGCCACCGCCAACCAAAACTATACCCAGGGTCATTCCATTGATACTCTCACGGGAACTAAACCCAATACTTTAGGCAGTTGTTATTATTCGTATGAGTTCCCACTTCCATCTGCTCTTTTAGGCAAATACGCCAAGGGATTTTTCCCCGCTGGTTCTGTGAATAAGCTTGACGTTCAGATATATACAAATAGTCAAATCCCAATTTCATATTATTCTGGTTCTGCTGCTGCTACCACGACTTCGCAATTGACTTGCACCATTGATAACATCAGTTTGAACTTGTGGTATTTGACTCTAGACCAAGAAAGTGCACGTATGCTTGGTTCTCCCAAAATTCACTATTTACACGGTGTTACTTGGCGCACAGCCAACTCTACTATCGCCGCAGGTTCAAGTGGTTATTTGACTTCATTGATTGGTTTAAGAGGAAAGAGTTGTCGTCAGTTATTCACTCGTTTTACGGATACTGGTGCTGTTTCTGCTGCAAATCAAATCAATGGTGTGTTTGATAGTAAGATGCCTATGGCTTCACAATTGAACTACCTTCTTCAAGGTAAGGACAGATACCCCCAGTTTCCCCATAATACTCAAATCTTGCCTTCTTCTGTTCTTAACCGAACATTGATGAGTAGTGAGAAATTCAAGGAATGGGAAACTCGTTCATCATTTATTCCTTCTCAATTTGCTTGTTATATCACAACTGGTGGAACTGTGACCGCTGCCGCTGGCTACGACCAAAACGTTGTAAATGCTGGTTCAGGAACGGTTATTAACAATCTTGCTACTTTCTTATTTGGTGAGGATTTACGCAAGGTGCATAACTCACAAATCCTTGATGGCTACGATTTGACTGTGACCGCAAATCACTTCCTTGAAATGAATTTGTTGGTTGCCCCTACCAATACTCAATCTGTTTTCTACACTGGCCGCTTTGATATCATCTTTGAAATTGATATGGAGTCGGGAGTTATTAATTATCGTATGTGATAAACTAAAGTAGATGTAATAATATCAAAAATAAAAATTAAAATCTTTAGGGATAGTATAGTATGAACCCTTGGATAGCTCATTTAAAAGCATACGCTAAAAAACACAATATGTCTTACAGAGGCGATGAAAGACCCCAAATGTAAGGCATCTTATAAAAAATAAGAGTCCTCGTATAATATTATATCTTATGTAATATTATAATGCCGTATCATATCGTTCATTCCAAAAAGGGATATTTCGTTGAAAACCCCAAAACGCACCACAAACTCTCACACAAACCATTAAGCAAAATTATGGCGGAGAAACAAGAAGTTGCCCTTTATATTCACCATCGCCCACATATTGACCCACACGCTTTCTTTAAGTAGTTTTAAAAATATATATTTTCGTGTTTAATGTTTTCTAATTGATGTGCTTTCAACAAATATGATTTGGGATTTATAGTATCTGGGTTTGGATTTGGTAATACAGTTGTAGTTTGTTTTGGAGCAAATGCGCTAATAATATCACCCTCTGTTCTGAAATTATGAATATTAGGGCGAGCTTTTTGATTTGGAATAAATGCTGTATTATAAGTGTATCCGTGTCCCCCTGATGGAGTTATATAATTTGTAATTGCACCACCTAATGAGTGCCCTACTACATTTACTTTATCTGCTGGAACATCATATTTTTTTCGGGCTTTTAATAGAGCATTATGGTCTTCTTTGTATCTTGAAGTTTCTTTTAATTTACCAGTTGCTAATACTGCGTCAGTCGCTAAATCTTTTAAAGAGCGTGGGTCAGTCCCTTGTTCTATGAAAAGGAGTTTATGAGAAGTAGGATTAAAAGCTACGATTCTTTCTCTCTCTTGGCTTAATGCTGTATCAACAACATAACCGTATTTTTTTAGAGCTCTTTTTTGCTGTGGTAAATCACGAGAGTATCCAACTCTCAATGCTTTATATAAAGATATTTTATTTTTGGGTTTAATAGTATCCATTATATAATATATTATATGGATATAATATAATTACATTATGCGGATAGTAGAACACGATAAACCGAAATTAGCCAAAATTACAATGAATTGCGATGGAGCAATAGACCCCAAATTAGAGACACACGGTGAAGCAGTAAAGGTTTGTTTTTCACGCCCTAATTTCACAATTTTTTCAGGAGGTATGGGTTCAGGGAAAACCAGTTTTATGATATCTATGTTGAAAGGAGCATTACGCAAAACACATCACGATATTTTTGTGATTATACCAGAAATTTCTCTCCATTCTATTTCTGATAAAGACAATATCTTTAGCAAACATTTAGATGAAGACCATTTATACCACGAATACAATGAATCAACTTTAAATGAAATTTATGAAAAATGTAAAACCAATGCAGAACAAGATTTATATTCAATGCTGATTATTGATGATTTTGGGTCACAGATGAAGTCAGACAAAAAAAGTGAATTGATATTACAGCGGTTTATTACAAAAATGAGACACTTGAAATTGGGTCAGATATGGATACTTACCCAGAATTATTTTCAAATGCCGAAGAAATTGCGGGAACTTGCGACTAATATTGTTTTATGGAATACAAGTAAATCACAGAACAAGAAATTGTTTGAAGAGCAATTCCAAATTAAAGAAAAGGAATTTGACGAACTGATGAAACATTGTCCGACCATTCACGATTGGGTATTATTGAATTTGAAATATAAACGAATATTCAATAAAAATTGGGACGAAATAGTTTTTGAAGATAATTGAATATGATTTTTTATATAATAGTATTATATAAAGAATGAGGAAAAAAGCCACATCAAGAAAACATCACCAACATCAAAAACAAGAACAACGTGTTGTTGTAAATGTAGGAGAATTTAAATCAAAACCAAAGCGTAAAAGACGTGTTAAAAAAACAAAAGAACCATCACGAGAAGCTGAAGAATATGCCGAATCAATTAGTCGTATTGTTCCACGTATTCAATACAATTTCCCGCAACATAGTAGTTTCAATTATGATGCATACCGCAGTCCCGATTTAACACCTCCTCCAAGACCAGCAGAAACTCTAAACCCTATATCTTTAATTGCTCCTATACCAATTAATCAGAGAGAAACATTATCTCAACAATTAAAACAACCTCCAAAAATGCGAGTTATGGAGGACCCTAAACCTCAACCAGATTTATTACCCCTTGGTATTCCAGTTCGTTCTGATGATTTTATTGTGCCGATTGATAAAGTAGAACATTATGATGATTTTGTAGAAGGGTTAAACCGTAAAAGTTCTTCAACTCCTCAAGTTCAATCAGAACCATTATATAAGGGATTAGAAAGACCATCTGCTCCAAGTAATTATGAATTGGAAACGGGACGTATTACAGATGTAGCCCAACCTACTCCCAAGAAAGTAGGGTCAGCTCCTAAAAAGCCACGTAAACCAAGTAAGGCAGTTATAAGCAGATATGCTGAAGCGTATGAATTAACCTTACCTGAAGCGGAGAGAATGTATTTGAAACGTGTAGATTTAAATGAAAGCAAACATAAGATTAGAAAAGAAGTGGATATTCTTTTAAATAAAAGAAAGAAAGCATTAGGAAAATAAAAATCTATCAATAATATAATACTATGTCGCTATTTGGCTTTAATGCGAGTAAAAATCCACCAACTCTTACAAATACAGAATCAGCAACATTTACAACTGCTACGGTCCAAGACCTTACAATTACAGACCGAATATATTTCCAGCAACCCAATTATGCCCTAACTGGTAATTTAGCATTCAATTTATATGTAGACCCAGTTTCAGATAATCTAACAATAAATAGCCCCCAATTCAGTTCTATTATTTTTCAAATTGGTACAGATGCGACACATTCGGAATCGTTGTTTCAAATTAATCCAACCAGTATTCAATTCAATGTAGGTTCAATATATCAAACCCTAACGTATTCTGAATTATGGACTTTAGACGGTGCGACCAGTAATATTCAAACCCAGATAAATGCGATTAACGGGACACTTACAGGTAATCAAGCAAAGTGGGGTTCATTTGATAGCACTATTACACAAACCAATTCAACCGCAGATACAATAATATATGCTACAGTGAATTCAGCGGATCCGTCCAATAACGGTATTTCAATGATAAACAATGACGGAGCGGGTAATTTCCAAGCAATCCAAGTATCAACTCAAGGGGTTTATAATATTGATTTTTCGGTTCAAATAACCCAGACAAACAGTTCTCGTGATACAATTACAATATGGTTAAGACGAAATGGTACTGATATTGTTGAATCAACTGGTGTTGTATCTGGAACTGGAAATAATAGTTCTTCAGTTCCAAGTTGGAATTATATTACATCATTAGGGGCGGGAGATTACATTTCACTAATGTGGTCGTCATCTTCTTCCAGTTTATATCTTCCTGCATTCCCCGCACAAACCACGCCTTTTGTCGCACCATTAACTCCCAGTGTTTCAATCACGTTCGCTCAAATTGTAAATACAACTCAAGGACCCGCAGGACCCGCAGGACCAATCGGACCACAAGGAATTGCTGGACCAACTGGACCAATCGGACCAATCGGACCACAAGGACCACAAGGACCACAAGGTGATAAAGGAGACCAAGGAGACCAAGCACAATCAACCATAGCGGCAGCGGGTTCGGCATTGGCGGCGGCGGCGAGTGCGGCAGCGGCAGCTTTAAGTGCGACTGCAGCGGGTGTATCGGCAACAGCGTCAGAAGCGGCAGCGGCAACAGCGGCAGCGAGTGCGACAGCAGCGGGTGTATCGGCTACATCAGCAGGAACAAGTGCGACAGCAGCAGCAACAAGTGCGACCGAAGCGGCAACATCGGCAACCGCAGCCGCAACCAGTGCGAGTGATGCGGCAACATCAGCTGCAGATGCGGAGGCATTATTATCTGGATTAGTCGCTAAAACTCAAAATATAGAAGCGATTCCATTAGTAACCAGTTTTACGGGAGATGTAAATGTAGCGGGTGCGACAAATTTAACCGGAGCGGTGAATATTATTGGCGAAGTATCGGTTGAGGGTGGTATCGCAGCATTAGCTATAGCTGGGACTAGTTTGGATATTGTGGGATTTGAACCGTGTGCGGTAGGAGGTTCTACAGTGAGTTTAGCAAGTTCAGAAGCAACAACAGTTAGTAGCACAATAACAGCATCAATGACCGCACCTACAACAAGTATTGGGTCAGGTGGTGGAATCGGATTTGTAAATGTGGGAGGATTGAGTGATACAGTATTCATTCAAGGAGTTGCGTTTGACCTGTATTTTTCAACACAATGGTAAATCAATAATTATTATTTTTAAATACTTATTGATTAGATGGGGTTAATTGAGTAATCGCCCAAGAATAAACATACGAATCATCAGAACCCCAAGCGTTATAATCATCTCCTTTCATGGTAAGAAGACGACCACCAGATAATTTAGTTCCATTAAAAAGATTGACTCTAAATATAGCGAGTTCGCCTAAAATGCAAGATTGTAATTCAATTGAAATACCGTCATATATAACGTCTGGTTGTGGAATAACAATTGAAGGTGATATGGGTTGTTTTGGAATATCCATTTGTATATAGAGAGAAATTATAATCAAGTAGATTTTATAATAGACATTAATTCATTAATTTGTTGTTGTTGTTTTTCTACTAATAATGTAAGTTCTTGAACGGCAGACCATAAGTAAGGGGTCATTCTTCCATAATCAACCATATGGATAAAATTACTACCATCTTGTTTTACTGGATATAATATATCATCATATTTCTCGCTATTTTTTAAAGGGTTTAAATCAGGATATACTTTAAAGATTTCTTGAGCTATAAAACCAGAATCAGAAATACCAGTGGATTTCCAACTAAAGTTTCTTGATGATAAAGTTTTAATATTTTCCAATTGTGAAGGCATTGTAACAATATTTTCTTTTAATCGTTCATCACTAGTAGTATTATATGCTACAGCAGTAGCAGATGTTCCAGCAATTGCTCCTCTTGCTACTCCACTCGCATTTGCGAAATTGATAATATTATTAGTATCAACTACAGACCTTATACCAACTGGGTCTTGACCTGTTGAAGTTGATGCTACTGGATAAGGTGTTATTTGTAAGACACCATTTACACCTGTAGATGTAGTCGTTAAAGATGACGTGGAATTTATATTGACGATATTGGTGAAATTATTATTGTAAGAATATTGATTTTTCACATATTCAGTAGTCGCAATCAAACGACTATTTTCTACTAATGACGAGGTAATACCATATGCAGGATTCCATAAATAGGTTTCATACGTATAAGGCGCAACTTGTAATACTACAAATCCGTATAATCCATTACCACCTTTTTGAGTTGATGTTCCACCACCACCGCCTCCACCATTACCGAATGTAGTCGCATCAACCCCGCTGGTTGCGTTATTCGCCCCGCCGTTTCCACCTTTGAACGTAAGAACTAATCCATCGTCCATAGTTGCTGTAGATGAATTCCCCAATGCTGATGTTGCGAAATTATAAGACCCACCAGCACCACCACCTACAGACCCTCCAACGCTTCCAATAGTTCCTGTAGTAGTAGCTCCATTACCGCCTACTCCACCTGCACCACCATTACCACCTTTTCCTGCGGGTGCGGTTGATGTATGGGAGGCGCCACCTGAACCGCCCAGTGCCGTTATAGTGGTTAATCCTGCCCCCGAAATCGTGCAATTTGAACCATTACCACCCGCCAGAGTTGTTATAGTCCCACCATTACTACCAGTTGAAGTATATGCTCCAGTAGTCAATGTATATGTAACTCCCGCTAATGCGGTAAATGTTCCAGTGAGGAATTGTCCCGCTCCACCGCCACCACCACCTAACACGTTAGTGGATATATTACCCGCTCCACCGCCACCCGCACCAACCATATAATATTTCACAGTTGTATCCACATCAAACGTGATTGTATCACTACCCACATTTACACCGTTTCTGAAATAATATCTGTAATTCGTTCCAGTAGGTTGTGGTTTATTATAAAAAAAATATAACGGGTTTTGATATGCTGGACGAAGCGATGACGTTGCCCCGTCGCTGAATGTATTGTATCCGGTTTTAAAAGTATTACTTGTATTGGTTTTTGCGAGATTAGTAGCGGCCAATGCCGAATCGGGAATAGTAGCTGCAGTGATATTTGCTCCCGACATTGTGGGTGCGATCGTGAAAGTATTTGCCGCATTTAATCTTGCGATATTGGAAGACAATGCTGAATCGGGAATAGTTGCCGCAGTGATATTTGCTCCCGACATTGTGGGTGCGATCGTGAAAGTATTTGCCGCATTTAATCTTGCGATATTGGAAGACAATGCCGAATCAGGAATAGTAGCTGCAGTGATGTTTGCTCCCGACATTGTGGGTGCGACAGTGAAAGTATTTGCCGCATTTAGTTTTGCGTAATTTGGTAATTGCTGTGAGTTTTCAACCGCCCATATAGTAGTTCCATAAGTGGGTTGGATTTGATTATCAACGCATACAACTGAAATATTATATTCGGTGGAACTAAATAAAATGTTAGTGCTTGTAGAACCATTAATGATAATGTTTTGGACTGGGGTTAAACTATTATATCCATTATAAGTGTAAATAGTAACAGCTACAGCTGACGAATAATTTTTAATAAACGTGAAACCAGCACCAATACAGAAATTCGTTGCGACTGTTCCACCTGGGTATTGATTGAATGGATTGGGTAATACAATAGTTGTTATATTTGAAGTCAATAAAACGAATTCGGGGGTATCAAATGATAAATTAAATACAGTTCCACTTGATGGTGTAATTTGAGTTGAATAGGGCATCATTTTAGTATTAAGACGTAATCTGGAAGTATAAAATCCACCAAGATTATCGGGAGATGTACCACCTACCACACATTCATTATTATTTTTAAATGTAATTCCGTGACCGAGACATTGGGCGTTATACGTTGAACCACTTGGGAAATCGCAGTAGTTTCCAATAATAATATTGTTGAACCCATTTGTTAGAGAATTACCTGAATAATGGCTTATAAAATAATTGCCGTTTGATGTATTATTTGCTCCCGAATTTGTCCCAATCCACATACCCGAGTTATTATCAGTTGCGTTAGTCCCATTATTGTATCCAAAACAAATAATATTATTACCCGCCAAATTTGGTAAATTGGAACTACCCACAATTACCGAATTGATTTGAGACCCGATATTGGAATAATTTACACAACTATTTGACCCGATAATAACGCAATTAGACATCCCAAATGTTCCCAAACCACACGCATTATATCCGATTATTACGTTGTCGCTATTACCAATTGCAGTGTGTAATACTTGCGAACCAATCAATACTGACCTTGATGCTCCATAATAATTCCCTGCTCCTGCATTATATCCGATATAAACATTATCATCTGATGGATTGATATAACTACTCATAGAAGAACCAGCTGATGCTCCAATATACACGCCGTTCGTGCAAGCATTCACACCACTGCCTGCTGAAAGACCTTTAAAACAATTGTCTCCAAATGCTACGTTGTTTGTAGAAGAATTAGTTTGATATTGTGCTGTATTAGTTCCCAGTCGCAAAAAAGTTTGATTACTTGATGAGAAATATGGAATTAAATTAGTAAATGTATTGATTCCAGTCCAAGTATTATTGGAACTCAAAAGTCCGGAACCACCACCCGCCACTGCTGAATCTACATAAGTTTTAGTGGTTAAATCTGAACTGGCGGACGGGGTTGCTGTGCTTGTTGGAAGTTTCGTGAATGTTGTTGCGATCGTAGATGAAGTAAAAGCTCCTGATGCAACAGACAAGGTAGATGCCGATACAAGACCTGATACATTGACGGTTCCATTCGCATTGATTGCGTAAAATGAGTTGGGTGTTGTATTCACACCCAGACGTAGAAATTGACCTGAACCAGATACATTGGTATTACCACTTGCGTCAAGAACATAAGTTGTATTAGATGGTTTATTAAGTCCCAAGTTTGTGATAGATGATGATGCGACAGATAATGTTGATGCAGATACACTACCCGATATATTTACATTTCCACTCGCATCTATAGCATAAGCAACATTGACTGGTTTATTCACACCTAAACTCGTTATTGTTGAATGGTTTAATTCAGTATCTCCTAATACACGAAAAGATACACTATTATAAGAACCTGTTATAGCATTAGAGTCATTGATATATGTGCTAACAAATTTATTTACACTCCACGGAAGAGAGAAAGACATATTATATAATATACAAACAAAATATAAAAATGATTATGCCTAAAGTGTTTAACTATACATTAATCCCGATATGAATTAAATTGATGGTTAATTCATATTCATATTAATACCCGAATTAACTACCGATTAATAAGTTAGTTAACTATAAATACGGGTAATTAACAAAGAAATTCATATATAAGTGAATTAACTTGTTATTTTATTCACTTAAAGAGTAATTTAAAATTTTAAATTCATTTCTATATGAATTATCTAGTTATTAAATTCATTTATATATGAATTTCCTTGTTAACTACAGGTATTCTCTAATTAACTATCATATTAATCTCGTCCTTAATTAACTATTCCATCTTTACTATGTATCTATAAGACAAAACATGTCGTTTATTTATAAGGATCTTTACTATGTATCTATAAGACAAAACATGTCGTTTATTTATAAGGATTTGTTGGGTCCGTCCAATTCTTTACATAAAAGTTCTCTGATTCATCAATCTCTGGTTTAAATCCTTGTAAGATAAAATCAGTCAGCATCTTTTCATACATTAACCATTTAATCATACTATTCTTCATACATTCTTGGAGTTTATCGTCATCTTGGAATTCTTCTGGTCTCTCTATTCTTCCTGATTCAATATCTTTAAAATACCTTACTGCTGTCTCATAAAATCTTTTGGGGGGCGACTTCAATGGTTTATCGGGCATCGGCTTATCAGCCACTTTACATAAGTATTCAATATGTAATTCCATTATATATTGACTAAAGATATTAATATTTGAAATTAAGTTATTATTTAACAATATAGCTTAACATAGTTTCCACCGAATGTCCTAAACTATCTGCTGTGCCTTGTAGTTCTTTTAAACTAGGGACATTCTTAAATCTATGGCTCAAATAGATATGTCTTAACATACTTGTACTAATTTTCTTTCCAAAAATAGTATTAAGTTGTTGAGCTAAAGCTACATTACTATATGGGTTACCCTGACTATTGAATATCAAATAATCATTATTTGTTAATTTCAAATACTTGGCGAGTATCAACTTGAATTCCTTTGGAAACTGGACTTTCTCTTCTCCCATTGTTTTACTGGTTTTGTAATTATGAAATACAAAACAACTATTTTTCATATCTAAATAATTATCCTTTTCAGAATCATAACCTTTTACTTTTAAGCTTATCCATTCACTTCTACGTGGTGGGAAAAAAATACCTGATGTAATTGTTGTAATCATAAAATATACTAAAGATCTTATATCATTAAATTCCATTTTTTCAGGACTATACAAAAGAGTTCTGATTTTCTTATATTTTTCATTCCATATCGCTACTATCTCATCATAATCCAACCAATTCTCGGTTTGTTTTTCCGTCTTTTCTTGCTTGGAATAATTTTCTTTTGTGAATTCGGCATCTTCAGTCATCATTTTTGCATATTGTTCGCAATCTTTTCCTTCCAATAATACTATTATAGCTGCTAAATTGGTCTTGCGTGTTTGTGGGGTTTTTTCAGATAATAATGGAAGCACGTGTTCGGTATTCCTAAACCATTCAATATTAAATGGGGTTTCTTCTTTATGATCCTTATTAAATAAACTTTGTAGTAATGAAGCATAAGTTTTTATAGTAGCATCACTTGCTTTTGGTCTTCGTTCTTTCAACATCTTTTTCAAATCTGCGTTAGCCATTTTATTATATATATATAATATATTTTATTTATTTTCTCATTGTGATATATAAATGGATAATATTGAAAATATCAAAGTTGGCGGATTTCTTTAAGTAGGAAAAGGGATTTATATATATTCGTTGTGTTTCTCAACTATCTTAAATTTCCCAACTATCTTAAACTATCTTACTTTTTTACAACTATTTCATATATTCAATCAAATCAATCAATTCTACATAAAACTTTTAAAAAAGTAAGATAAGTAAGATAGTAAGATAATTTTAAGATATTTTTTCATTTCTGTTTTCTTTAAGTAGGAAAAATAATATATATATTCAAAAGACCCGGGCGGGTCAATCAACCACAACCATTCATTTCTTTTTCTTTAAGTAGGAAAAAAGAAATAATATATATTCGTTATGTTTCTCAAAAAGTGGGGAAAGAGTGGGAAAAGAGGGAAAAGAGGGAAAGTGGTAAGTGGAACCAAGGTTTATACGTATTATATAAACTAAATTTCTATAATTGGGGAAAAATTCTATAGAATTTTAAAATATGAATATATTTCCCACTTCCCACTCTTTTTCCCACTTTTTAAAAATAATTAAAATTATATATGATAAATGGTAAGGTATATATGGTAAATAAATTAAAAATTAAAAAAAAAACAGTGGGAAATTAAAAACAGTGGGATATTGATTTCCACTGTTTTTAATATATAATAGGGTGCCTCTAATGAAACCCTGCCTCTAATGAAACCCTGCTAACGAACCAAGTAATCTCGTTCTTTAAGTAGGGAAAAAAAAATAATATATATATTCGTTCTATGTTTCTCAAAAAGTGGGAAGAGAGTGAATTGTTCTCCAAAAAGTGTATAGTAACTATACATATGTGAATGGTCCTCAAAACTACTATACACCTACACATTTGTTAATTTCTATATGGTAATATGGTCTTATCCTATATATATTCCTCTCTATATTTATTAAAAGTGTATAGGTGTATGGTTGAAATAGAATATAGCAATATATAAAAGGTATTTTGGGACAATAGAGTGAAATAATTTCAACCAAAGTGTCCCATAACGACTATTTATATACGCCGAGTTAAAAAACACTATACACCCTACACACCCTACATACCCTACACACCCCTTAATAATATTTATTTAAAGTAAATATTATTTATTTATAGTAAGCAACCAATACCAAAATGTTTTTTCATTAATGGAATATCAAACCTAGTTTTCATACAAATATTCGTTCTATGTTTTTCAACTCCAGTAATATTTAAACGACCCATACGAACCATAAATTTCAAACTATTACAAGAGTATTCAACTTCATTCGTTAATTTCCATTCATTAAATAGTTCCATTATTGTTTCTGATTTTAATTCAACAAATTCTTTGATTTCGTTATCATAAGTAAATTGTTTAAGCCAGTTTTCAATTGGTGAGATAGATAATTGTTGCAATTGTTGCTGGTATTCGGTCTTTGGTAATTCCAATTTATTAAATAATTCCATATTAGGAATAGATTTAAAATACTCAAAACAAGTTTTAATAACATTTACATCATCAAGATATTCATAAAATGTATTGAAATACTCTTTATTACCAATGAGCTCATCACTACAACGAATAATAAATTTTCTTCTATCATCATTACTTGTATTTACGGGCTCTTCATTATTAGTTGAAATAATAAATCTATGGTAAGACCTAATATCATATTTATTGACGCCCTTATTATTAATAGTTATTTTAGGGTCAGTAATAAGACCCTTGATTTTACCTTCACTTTCAATTGTTTCTTTCTTGGAAAGTTCATTTAAATTGATAAGGAATGTATTAGCCATTCTCCCATTAAAATCACCCCAAACATCACGAGATGGATTAGTAGTTTCGTATACTTTACTATCACCAAACATCTTTTCAAACAATCTGATAATAGTGCCCTTTCCAGCACCTTCTTTTGAAATTAAAGTAGGACAAGTAGATTTAACTTCTGGATATTGAATCATTTGAGCTATCCATTTTATAAAATAATCATAAACATTTTCTTCATTATTAGAAAGGATTTTAATATGATTTAAAATAAATTCAAGTGCTTCTGTATTTTCTGTATATTTTGAAAGCATTTCCATTTCAAATTTACGCCACATATTAAACACATTTGGAGGACACATATTATCTTTAGGGAATACATCAATTTCATCATAACATCGTAGGTTAGGGTTATTAGTAAGCCAGTCATTTATAAAATTGTGATGTTTAATATTACCTTCTTTGTCTAATTTTTCATACATCAAATGTTCGTAAGCAGTTTTAATATGAGGTCGGGACATAACGATATTATCATTATCTAATTGTTTAATAAATACACCTTTATTAGTAATTTTACAATGTTGTTCTTCAAATTTTTTAGATATATTTTCAAATGAATTCTCAAGTATAGGTATTTCTTTTTTATCTCCAACTTCAAAATTATCGGGCATATTTATAATCCCTGTTTTATGTTCTTTATAAGAGAATTTCATATTAAGATTTTCAAATTTATCTGAAATATGTTTTTGTAAATTTTCAAGTAATTCATTATTATTATAATAATCACCATAAATCATCAATCCATCAAACATAAGAGCAGCTATTTCAATTTGTTTTGCATCAATCCAAAAAGCATCTCCCCAAGATTTATTACAATTTTTACACCAACTATTATTATATATATTCCAATCATCATAATCTATACATTGATTATTGCAGCAATGACTATCAGGTTTTTTATATCTTATCATAAAATTAATAACTTCCTGTAAAATTTTATTCTCATAAACACAAAGTATTCTATTTGTGGCACTACCAATCCAATTATAAGTTCTATTAGTAGGTACAGTTTCTACAATGTGTTTATAATCGTTTAATTTTGTTATATATTGTTGTATATCTTTACATTCCTTATCAAAATCTTTATAAAACTTATCTTTTATTTTTTTATTAGTTTTATCGCTATTAAGAGCTTTTAAAAATTCAATTTTACCATCGTCATCAAATTTCGCCAATATTTCATCACGATTATTTATATAATAATCAAGATTAGGACAAGAAAAATTATGTTTTTTACAAATATGTCTTAAAATAACAGGGTGAGCGTTTTTCATATCAACATCAGTAGCTTCACCATTAAATAGGAATCCTCTAATTTTAGATGATATACCCTGTATTGATAACCCAGAATAAAGGCGACCTCCAACTTCATTTGGTGTTACTTCTGTATAAGTATAAACTCGTTTCATTTCTCCTTTTGCTTTAATAAGACCCTTACAATATGAAATCATATAATTATAATTTTGTTTCCTATCATCATCATTTTTGGAAGATGATTTACAAAGTCCTAATGATTTAAAGTCAGAGAAAGGCATAGTAGCCAAATATTGAAGGCGGATAAGTGGTATACGTTCAATGATTTCCATTCTATATATATCTATAAAGATAATAATTTGTCTCTATATTATTATATCTATAAAGTATATTCCTAAAGTATTTCAATTTTTTTTATAATAAAAAAATTAAAATTAATCAAATATTTATATCTACATCTACTACATTTTCAGGTTCATTTTTTTTATTCTTTTTATTTTGATAGTAAATCTTCTTTTTTGCTAAACAAACTTCTCTATTATCGTGATAGTAATTTAATGCGAATATACGTTGTCTTTCACTGTAGTATTCTTTATTTTTTTCAACCCAATTTTCTTGAGCTCTTTTTTGTGCTGGTGTTTTCGGCATTTATATATATAAAGAAAATATCTCTAAACCTTTTTAATTAATTTATTCTTTTTTCTACCACGTCGTAAAACTCTATTACAATCCAAACAATTAGTAAAACCCATATTTTTAAGACGACAATAGCATTCACAGCAAACATAATGTTCGCAAATAAGTAATGGAATATTTTTATCTGGAGGGTCCAAGCAAATAGAACAGTTCATTTATATAATGAAATATTTTATTTTATCTCTAAACCTAAATTATCTCTAAATCAATTCTAAATCAATTTCAATTAATTCTGTTTTTTCTTTTTGCTTAAGTTTATAAATATTACGGCGTTTTTCATTAATGATTTCTTTATTTTTTTCATAATATTCTTTATTCTTATCATTTACAAGTTGCTTCTTTTCTTCCCAATATTTCTTTCTAGCTTCTCTCTTCTTCATTAAATATATTTCTTTTTTATTTTGTTCGTCCATTATATTATTACTAAACATAATATAATTGTATTTATACATCATTTTGAGATTCTTGCCGAACAAGTCCGTCTAAACGTTCTTCTCCCTCAACATCTCGTTCAATTTTCAGACCACAACAAGAAAAGTTTTTACATTTGCTCTTGTATATCATACGAAGAGCACCAAGACCACAGGCAATTATAGAGGAAACAAAAAATACGTAGAAACTTTCGGTTAATTCCATTACTATATAGAGAGATATTTATGCAAAGGTTTCAATCAATTCTTTTAAAGATGTGATATTGTATATGAGTGGAGCAAGATTATAACAACGAGAATGAAAATAATAGTTTTTTTTTCGTAGCATAGCAACTTTATAAGTGATTTCTTCAATATACTTTTTACAACACCAACATTGTTTAATACCCTCTTTGAGATAAGCCCGTTCAACCGCATACATTATTACAATATCACAATATATTATAATAATCCAATTTATTTAATCCAATTGTTCTTTAAGTTGTTTTCATATATATTTAAAGTGTATATTTGTCGCCTTCTTCAGGATCATAAAATTCAAACGACAGCATTAACCCCCAAGCGGTCGCATTACTTAACAAACTAAACCCGCCTGATGCACCGTAATTATTATTCCATAATTGAACTACTAAATCACGAATACCTTTTGGAACTTCAATATCTTGACCGACAATAGAAGAAAGATATCCAGATTTTAATGATGAATATGTAACAGTAGTGGTGGGAATACTGAAATTAGATGCGGCAATTAATACGTTATATGATACTGCGTATGTAGAACCAACACCGCCAGTTCCAGAAATCACAGAAAGGACTTGCATTGAAACAACGCCAAGAGTAATAGTCATTCCAGGGGCAATAACACCCGAACTGATAGACAAGAGTGTGAATACACCATTACCTGAACCAGTTGCGACCGACCCAGTCCCAGTAATAACTGGTGTTGATACAGCTTGTGTATCTAATGTGATTAATCCTAAAACAACACCTCCCGTCATTGAGGTAGAACGAGAATTGATACCATTTAAAACCAAGACCCCATTTTGATTAGTAGGTGTGAATTGAACGGCGGCAGTTGAATTATCACTATAGAAATCGTGTCTAATACGACATCTTTTAAATCTGTGATTATTGAGATTGAATACAGCGTCCCAATTTACAGTGAAATTAACTTGATTGGGAGCATTAGAAACCCCTGCGTTTGATTGATAAAATGGTGAACCAGCAAAAGAATTCAAGTATAGAGAATACGCTTGAGAAGACATTATATAATATACTCATACAATATAATTTCTAAATCTAAAAGAATTTACATTTTTTAGGTGGTTCAATAAGAGGAGGTGCGGCGGCTTGTGGTGGGGTGGGTTTCTTTGGTTTTTTTTGTTTCATAACGGGTTCTTCATCTGATTCTGATTCAGTTTCATAAACAATTTTCTTTTTTGGTTTTGATTTGGGACGTTTTACAACCACTACTTCCTCTTCTTCTGATTCAGATTCATATACGATTTTCTTGGCGGGTGTTTTCTTGGGTTTCTTAACTGGTTCAGTTTCTGGTTCAGGTTCTGGTATTTTGACTTTTACAATTTTTTTGAGTGGCTTTTTGACTTTGACTTCATAAATCAATTCATCAGGAACTTTCACAGGTTCAGGTACAGGTTCAGGAATAGAAGCAAGAACATCAGCTTTTTTCTTTCTAATATTAGCAATTCGTTTTTCATTAACTTCAGTCATCATAATTCGTCTCTTCTCACGGTCTTCATCTGTGATTTTTCGTTTTGGTTTTAAAATAGAAGTTTCTTCTTCAATCGGGTCTGTTTCAACTTTTGCTAAAGAATCCATATATATATAGTTAACAGATTATTTAGGGGAAATCTTTTCTATTTATAATGTATAAAAGATGATGGGACTAAAGGAGAAGCAGATACGTGAAGAAGTGGATAAATTATTTGGAAATCGTGAATCCGCAAAGGAAATGAAAAATGCGGTTTTACTTGCCCGTTTGGGGAAATTAACTGATGATACCATAGCAGAATATTGCAGACAGAAAGAGGAAGATTTAGCATTACTTCGGGAACAATTGCCTGAATTAAACCCCACATACGCATTTGATTATATAAAAGAATGTGAATTTAAATCTGTTGATATATCAGATAAACAAGATGATGTCGTTTCAGAATCAGGATTCGGGCGGGATAAGCAAAGCAGTCCCCGATAAATATGAGAGCGTAAATCAAGTAGAAACCAAAATGTTATACTTATCAACCAAGACATCACAGTCAATTAATTTAAATGGAAATATGAAGAGTCGTGTGATGTTTGATTTGAAAAGCTATTTAGATTTTGATGGAGATGATACAATCCAAAGCATAACTTTAGCAATGCCTTATGCTATCCTTTGTAATTCCAATTATCAAATCAATGCTACAAACAACGTATTAAATGTGATACTGAATAGCTCTCCAATAACTTATACTTTTGAATATGGGAATTATGCATCTGATACATTTATGCAAATGTTTACCACATTATGTGGCGTAAATGGTTTTGTAATTAGTTTAGACCAAGTCGCAGTAAAATTTACAATTTCTCACCCAACTTATCCTTTTACAATATTAGGAACAACAACAATGGATTATATCCTTGGATTTAGCGGAAATCAAGTGAGTAATTATTCATCAGCACCATACATTACGGTTATGCCTAGGTGCTGCAATTTCTTGCCGAATCCATTATTTAGAATATGTATTGAGAATAATACTTTTTACAACGGACAAGTTTTAGGAACAAATGGGTCGCCACAATATTCCAATGTTCTAGCATCAATTCCAAATGTAACCAAACAGAACACACAAATAGTTTACCAGAACTTTGCCGACGAGTTTACTATTCAAAAATCGGGACAGACAACTTTGCTTCTTTCTATTTTAGATGATAATGGTAATTTAGTAGATTTCAATGGAATCAGTTCTTATTTTCAACTTCGTTTAAGAATATATAGGAGATTGAGGAGAAGAGTAGCGACATTTATTGATTTATTGGAGGGAGCGGGAGAATTAAGAGATATTATGGAAAATTCTGGAGAAGTAATTGAAAAACCAATATCTTCGTTTTTATAAACATATAATTTAAAATTATTTTATATGTTTAGTGTATACAATGTCTATCTCTCTTGGTCTTCCAAAAGGTTTATTGCCTACTCCCGAGGTTGCGATGTCTGCTGGGTGCGTGTCCCAGTTGGTCCGCATTCAACCCAATAACGTCAATACTATTGTCGGTTCCGCTCAAGCCCTTGTAGCAACTGCTACTACATACCAAAACAATATGGTTTTCCCCAGTCAGTTGGTTCAATTTTCAATTCCCTGCGGGCAAGGAAAACACGTCTGGGTTGATAGTGAGAAATCAAGTATTTCATTCCGTGTGAATTACCAGATTTCCACCGCCGGTGTTGCCGTTGCCGCCGCTCAAGGTTTTTTACAAGATGCTGCCTCATCGTGGTTTTCTCGTATCGTCCATATTGGCCCCAACGGTCAAACTTTAGATGATTCGGTGAATCTTCACATTTCCGAACATATAGACCATTTGCTAAATTACAACACCACTGACCGTGATAATTTTGCGATGCAGTTTGGTTTCCTTGCGGAGAATGGTGCCACCGCCAACCAAAACTATACCCAGGGTCATTCCATTGATACTCTCACGGGAACTAAACCCAATACTTTAGGCAGTTGTTATTATTCGTATGAGTTCCCACTTCCATCTGCTCTTTTAGGCAAATACGCCAAGGGATTTTTCCCCGCTGGTTCTGTGAATAAGCTTGACGTTCAGATATATACAAATAGTCAAATCCCAATTTCATATTATTCTGGTTCTGCTGCTGCTACCACGACTTCGCAATTGACTTGCACCATTGATAACATCAGTTTGAACTTGTGGTATTTGACTCTAGACCAAGAAAGTGCACGTATGCTTGGTTCTCCCAAAATTCACTATTTACACGGTGTTACTTGGCGCACAGCCAACTCTACTATCGCCGCAGGTTCAAGTGGTTATTTGACTTCATTGATTGGTTTAAGAGGAAAGAGTTGTCGTCAGTTATTCACTCGTTTTACGGATACTGGTGCTGTTTCTGCTGCAAATCAAATCAATGGTGTGTTTGATAGTAAGATGCCTATGGCTTCACAATTGAACTACCTTCTTCAAGGTAAGGACAGATACCCCCAGTTTCCCCATAATACTCAAATCTTGCCTTCTTCTGTTCTTAACCGAACATTGATGAGTAGTGAGAAATTCAAGGAATGGGAAACTCGTTCATCATTTATTCCTTCTCAATTTGCTTGTTATATCACAACTGGTGGAACTGTGACCGCTGCCGCTGGCTACGACCAAAACGTTGTAAATGCTGGTTCAGGAACGGTTATTAACAATCTTGCTACTTTCTTATTTGGTGAGGATTTACGCAAGGTGCATAACTCACAAATCCTTGATGGCTACGATTTGACTGTGACCGCAAATCACTTCCTTGAAATGAATTTGTTGGTTGCCCCTACCAATACTCAATCTGTTTTCTACACTGGCCGCTTTGATATCATCTTTGAAATTGATATGGAGTCGGGAGTTATTAATTATCGTATGTGATAAACTAAAGTAGATGTAATAATATCAAAAATAAAAATTAAAATCTTTAGGGATAGTATAGTATGAACCCTTGGATAGCTCATTTAAAAGCATACGCTAAAAAACACAATATGTCTTACAGAGGCGATGAAAGACCCCAAATGTAAGGCATCTTATAAAAAATAAGAGTCCTCGTATAATATTATATCTTATGTAATATTATAATGCCGTATCATATCGTTCATTCCAAAAAGGGATATTTCGTTGAAAACCCCAAAACGCACCACAAACTCTCACACAAACCATTAAGCAAAATTATGGCGGAGAAACAAGAAGTTGCCCTTTATATTCACCATCGCCCACATATTGACCCACACGCTTTCTTTAAGTAGTTTTAAAAATATATATTTTCGTGTTTAATGTTTTCTAATTGATGTGCTTTCAACAAATATGATTTGGGATTTATAGTATCTGGGTTTGGATTTGGTAATACAGTTGTAGTTTGTTTTGGAGCAAATGCGCTAATAATATCACCCTCTGTTCTGAAATTATGAATATTAGGGCGAGCTTTTTGATTTGGAATAAATGCTGTATTATAAGTGTATCCGTGTCCCCCTGATGGAGTTATATAATTTGTAATTGCACCACCTAATGAGTGCCCTACTACATTTACTTTATCTGCTGGAACATCATATTTTTTTCGGGCTTTTAATAGAGCATTATGGTCTTCTTTGTATCTTGAAGTTTCTTTTAATTTACCAGTTGCTAATACTGCGTCAGTCGCTAAATCTTTTAAAGAGCGTGGGTCAGTCCCTTGTTCTATGAAAAGGAGTTTATGAGAAGTAGGATTAAAAGCTACGATTCTTTCTCTCTCTTGGCTTAATGCTGTATCAACAACATAACCGTATTTTTTTAGAGCTCTTTTTTGCTGTGGTAAATCACGAGAGTATCCAACTCTCAATGCTTTATATAAAGATATTTTATTTTTGGGTTTAATAGTATCCATTATATAATATATTATATGGATATAATATAATTACATTATGCGGATAGTAGAACACGATAAACCGAAATTAGCCAAAATTACAATGAATTGCGATGGAGCAATAGACCCCAAATTAGAGACACACGGTGAAGCAGTAAAGGTTTGTTTTTCACGCCCTAATTTCACAATTTTTTCAGGAGGTATGGGTTCAGGGAAAACCAGTTTTATGATATCTATGTTGAAAGGAGCATTACGCAAAACACATCACGATATTTTTGTGATTATACCAGAAATTTCTCTCCATTCTATTTCTGATAAAGACAATATCTTTAGCAAACATTTAGATGAAGACCATTTATACCACGAATACAATGAATCAACTTTAAATGAAATTTATGAAAAATGTAAAACCAATGCAGAACAAGATTTATATTCAATGCTGATTATTGATGATTTTGGGTCACAGATGAAGTCAGACAAAAAAAGTGAATTGATATTACAGCGGTTTATTACAAAAATGAGACACTTGAAATTGGGTCAGATATGGATACTTACCCAGAATTATTTTCAAATGCCGAAGAAATTGCGGGAACTTGCGACTAATATTGTTTTATGGAATACAAGTAAATCACAGAACAAGAAATTGTTTGAAGAGCAATTCCAAATTAAAGAAAAGGAATTTGACGAACTGATGAAACATTGTCCGACCATTCACGATTGGGTATTATTGAATTTGAAATATAAACGAATATTCAATAAAAATTGGGACGAAATAGTTTTTGAAGATAATTGAATATGATTTTTTATATAATAGTATTATATAAAGAATGAGGAAAAAAGCCACATCAAGAAAACATCACCAACATCAAAAACAAGAACAACGTGTTGTTGTAAATGTAGGAGAATTTAAATCAAAACCAAAGCGTAAAAGACGTGTTAAAAAAACAAAAGAACCATCACGAGAAGCTGAAGAATATGCCGAATCAATTAGTCGTATTGTTCCACGTATTCAATACAATTTCCCGCAACATAGTAGTTTCAATTATGATGCATACCGCAGTCCCGATTTAACACCTCCTCCAAGACCAGCAGAAACTCTAAACCCTATATCTTTAATTGCTCCTATACCAATTAATCAGAGAGAAACATTATCTCAACAATTAAAACAACCTCCAAAAATGCGAGTTATGGAGGACCCTAAACCTCAACCAGATTTATTACCCCTTGGTATTCCAGTTCGTTCTGATGATTTTATTGTGCCGATTGATAAAGTAGAACATTATGATGATTTTGTAGAAGGGTTAAACCGTAAAAGTTCTTCAACTCCTCAAGTTCAATCAGAACCATTATATAAGGGATTAGAAAGACCATCTGCTCCAAGTAATTATGAATTGGAAACGGGACGTATTACAGATGTAGCCCAACCTACTCCCAAGAAAGTAGGGTCAGCTCCTAAAAAGCCACGTAAACCAAGTAAGGCAGTTATAAGCAGATATGCTGAAGCGTATGAATTAACCTTACCTGAAGCGGAGAGAATGTATTTGAAACGTGTAGATTTAAATGAAAGCAAACATAAGATTAGAAAAGAAGTGGATATTCTTTTAAATAAAAGAAAGAAAGCATTAGGAAAATAAAAATCTATCAATAATATAATACTATGTCGCTATTTGGCTTTAATGCGAGTAAAAATCCACCAACTCTTACAAATACAGAATCAGCAACATTTACAACTGCTACGGTCCAAGACCTTACAATTACAGACCGAATATATTTCCAGCAACCCAATTATGCCCTAACTGGTAATTTAGCATTCAATTTATATGTAGACCCAGTTTCAGATAATCTAACAATAAATAGCCCCCAATTCAGTTCTATTATTTTTCAAATTGGTACAGATGCGACACATTCGGAATCGTTGTTTCAAATTAATCCAACCAGTATTCAATTCAATGTAGGTTCAATATATCAAACCCTAACGTATTCTGAATTATGGACTTTAGACGGTGCGACCAGTAATATTCAAACCCAGATAAATGCGATTAACGGGACACTTACAGGTAATCAAGCAAAGTGGGGTTCATTTGATAGCACTATTACACAAACCAATTCAACCGCAGATACAATAATATATGCTACAGTGAATTCAGCGGATCCGTCCAATAACGGTATTTCAATGATAAACAATGACGGAGCGGGTAATTTCCAAGCAATCCAAGTATCAACTCAAGGGGTTTATAATATTGATTTTTCGGTTCAAATAACCCAGACAAACAGTTCTCGTGATACAATTACAATATGGTTAAGACGAAATGGTACTGATATTGTTGAATCAACTGGTGTTGTATCTGGAACTGGAAATAATAGTTCTTCAGTTCCAAGTTGGAATTATATTACATCATTAGGGGCGGGAGATTACATTTCACTAATGTGGTCGTCATCTTCTTCCAGTTTATATCTTCCTGCATTCCCCGCACAAACCACGCCTTTTGTCGCACCATTAACTCCCAGTGTTTCAATCACGTTCGCTCAAATTGTAAATACAACTCAAGGACCCGCAGGACCCGCAGGACCAATCGGACCACAAGGAATTGCTGGACCAACTGGACCAATCGGACCAATCGGACCACAAGGACCACAAGGACCACAAGGTGATAAAGGAGACCAAGGAGACCAAGCACAATCAACCATAGCGGCAGCGGGTTCGGCATTGGCGGCGGCGGCGAGTGCGGCAGCGGCAGCTTTAAGTGCGACTGCAGCGGGTGTATCGGCAACAGCGTCAGAAGCGGCAGCGGCAACAGCGGCAGCGAGTGCGACAGCAGCGGGTGTATCGGCTACATCAGCAGGAACAAGTGCGACAGCAGCAGCAACAAGTGCGACCGAAGCGGCAACATCGGCAACCGCAGCCGCAACCAGTGCGAGTGATGCGGCAACATCAGCTGCAGATGCGGAGGCATTATTATCTGGATTAGTCGCTAAAACTCAAAATATAGAAGCGATTCCATTAGTAACCAGTTTTACGGGAGATGTAAATGTAGCGGGTGCGACAAATTTAACCGGAGCGGTGAATATTATTGGCGAAGTATCGGTTGAGGGTGGTATCGCAGCATTAGCTATAGCTGGGACTAGTTTGGATATTGTGGGATTTGAACCGTGTGCGGTAGGAGGTTCTACAGTGAGTTTAGCAAGTTCAGAAGCAACAACAGTTAGTAGCACAATAACAGCATCAATGACCGCACCTACAACAAGTATTGGGTCAGGTGGTGGAATCGGATTTGTAAATGTGGGAGGATTGAGTGATACAGTATTCATTCAAGGAGTTGCGTTTGACCTGTATTTTTCAACACAATGGTAAATCAATAATTATTATTTTTAAATACTTATTGATTAGATGGGGTTAATTGAGTAATCGCCCAAGAATAAACATACGAATCATCAGAACCCCAAGCGTTATAATCATCTCCTTTCATGGTAAGAAGACGACCACCAGATAATTTAGTTCCATTAAAAAGATTGACTCTAAATATAGCGAGTTCGCCTAAAATGCAAGATTGTAATTCAATTGAAATACCGTCATATATAACGTCTGGTTGTGGAATAACAATTGAAGGTGATATGGGTTGTTTTGGAATATCCATTTGTATATAGAGAGAAATTATAATCAAGTAGATTTTATAATAGACATTAATTCATTAATTTGTTGTTGTTGTTTTTCTACTAATAATGTAAGTTCTTGAACGGCAGACCATAAGTAAGGGGTCATTCTTCCATAATCAACCATATGGATAAAATTACTACCATCTTGTTTTACTGGATATAATATATCATCATATTTCTCGCTATTTTTTAAAGGGTTTAAATCAGGATATACTTTAAAGATTTCTTGAGCTATAAAACCAGAATCAGAAATACCAGTGGATTTCCAACTAAAGTTTCTTGATGATAAAGTTTTAATATTTTCCAATTGTGAAGGCATTGTAACAATATTTTCTTTTAATCGTTCATCACTAGTAGTATTATATGCTACAGCAGTAGCAGATGTTCCAGCAATTGCTCCTCTTGCTACTCCACTCGCATTTGCGAAATTGATAATATTATTAGTATCAACTACAGACCTTATACCAACTGGGTCTTGACCTGTTGAAGTTGATGCTACTGGATAAGGTGTTATTTGTAAGACACCATTTACACCTGTAGATGTAGTCGTTAAAGATGACGTGGAATTTATATTGACGATATTGGTGAAATTATTATTGTAAGAATATTGATTTTTCACATATTCAGTAGTCGCAATCAAACGACTATTTTCTACTAATGACGAGGTAATACCATATGCAGGATTCCATAAATAGGTTTCATACGTATAAGGCGCAACTTGTAATACTACAAATCCGTATAATCCATTACCACCTTTTTGAGTTGATGTTCCACCACCACCGCCTCCACCATTACCGAATGTAGTCGCATCAACCCCGCTGGTTGCGTTATTCGCCCCGCCGTTTCCACCTTTGAACGTAAGAACTAATCCATCGTCCATAGTTGCTGTAGATGAATTCCCCAATGCTGATGTTGCGAAATTATAAGACCCACCAGCACCACCACCTACAGACCCTCCAACGCTTCCAATAGTTCCTGTAGTAGTAGCTCCATTACCGCCTACTCCACCTGCACCACCATTACCACCTTTTCCTGCGGGTGCGGTTGATGTATGGGAGGCGCCACCTGAACCGCCCAGTGCCGTTATAGTGGTTAATCCTGCCCCCGAAATCGTGCAATTTGAACCATTACCACCCGCCAGAGTTGTTATAGTCCCACCATTACTACCAGTTGAAGTATATGCTCCAGTAGTCAATGTATATGTAACTCCCGCTAATGCGGTAAATGTTCCAGTGAGGAATTGTCCCGCTCCACCGCCACCACCACCTAACACGTTAGTGGATATATTACCCGCTCCACCGCCACCCGCACCAACCATATAATATTTCACAGTTGTATCCACATCAAACGTGATTGTATCACTACCCACATTTACACCGTTTCTGAAATAATATCTGTAATTCGTTCCAGTAGGTTGTGGTTTATTATAAAAAAAATATAACGGGTTTTGATATGCTGGACGAAGCGATGACGTTGCCCCGTCGCTGAATGTATTGTATCCGGTTTTAAAAGTATTACTTGTATTGGTTTTTGCGAGATTAGTAGCGGCCAATGCCGAATCGGGAATAGTAGCTGCAGTGATATTTGCTCCCGACATTGTGGGTGCGATCGTGAAAGTATTTGCCGCATTTAATCTTGCGATATTGGAAGACAATGCTGAATCGGGAATAGTTGCCGCAGTGATATTTGCTCCCGACATTGTGGGTGCGATCGTGAAAGTATTTGCCGCATTTAATCTTGCGATATTGGAAGACAATGCCGAATCAGGAATAGTAGCTGCAGTGATGTTTGCTCCCGACATTGTGGGTGCGACAGTGAAAGTATTTGCCGCATTTAGTTTTGCGTAATTTGGTAATTGCTGTGAGTTTTCAACCGCCCATATAGTAGTTCCATAAGTGGGTTGGATTTGATTATCAACGCATACAACTGAAATATTATATTCGGTGGAACTAAATAAAATGTTAGTGCTTGTAGAACCATTAATGATAATGTTTTGGACTGGGGTTAAACTATTATATCCATTATAAGTGTAAATAGTAACAGCTACAGCTGACGAATAATTTTTAATAAACGTGAAACCAGCACCAATACAGAAATTCGTTGCGACTGTTCCACCTGGGTATTGATTGAATGGATTGGGTAATACAATAGTTGTTATATTTGAAGTCAATAAAACGAATTCGGGGGTATCAAATGATAAATTAAATACAGTTCCACTTGATGGTGTAATTTGAGTTGAATAGGGCATCATTTTAGTATTAAGACGTAATCTGGAAGTATAAAATCCACCAAGATTATCGGGAGATGTACCACCTACCACACATTCATTATTATTTTTAAATGTAATTCCGTGACCGAGACATTGGGCGTTATACGTTGAACCACTTGGGAAATCGCAGTAGTTTCCAATAATAATATTGTTGAACCCATTTGTTAGAGAATTACCTGAATAATGGCTTATAAAATAATTGCCGTTTGATGTATTATTTGCTCCCGAATTTGTCCCAATCCACATACCCGAGTTATTATCAGTTGCGTTAGTCCCATTATTGTATCCAAAACAAATAATATTATTACCCGCCAAATTTGGTAAATTGGAACTACCCACAATTACCGAATTGATTTGAGACCCGATATTGGAATAATTTACACAACTATTTGACCCGATAATAACGCAATTAGACATCCCAAATGTTCCCAAACCACACGCATTATATCCGATTATTACGTTGTCGCTATTACCAATTGCAGTGTGTAATACTTGCGAACCAATCAATACTGACCTTGATGCTCCATAATAATTCCCTGCTCCTGCATTATATCCGATATAAACATTATCATCTGATGGATTGATATAACTACTCATAGAAGAACCAGCTGATGCTCCAATATACACGCCGTTCGTGCAAGCATTCACACCACTGCCTGCTGAAAGACCTTTAAAACAATTGTCTCCAAATGCTACGTTGTTTGTAGAAGAATTAGTTTGATATTGTGCTGTATTAGTTCCCAGTCGCAAAAAAGTTTGATTACTTGATGAGAAATATGGAATTAAATTAGTAAATGTATTGATTCCAGTCCAAGTATTATTGGAACTCAAAAGTCCGGA
>TBL_comb47_HYPODRAFT_10000975_pt1 | contig 37836 bp, 39 predicted proteins | sample TroBogypolimnion_40_FD_10682 | JGI IMG/M metagenome (IMG submission 10682)
AAAAATTGAACAGGTAAATTTAGGAATTATTCTTTAGAAGAAAGTACTTCGAGTAATTCAAGTACTTAGAGTACTTAGAGTTTTTGAGATTCACTCAGTGTTACAGTTGGGAGCGACATGGGATGAGTCTCTAAATCGAGTAAGTGGAAAGAAGTTTGTTGTAATAAATTCTACAAATTAATCAACTACAAAATTCATGAGTCTCCAACTTCAAGCACTTGAAGTACTCCAAGTACTTGAAGTACTCTAAGTATTAATCACATTGTACAAAGTATCCCTCTCCACCGGCACAAACCCGGCACCCCTGATCATATCTGACAACTGGTCTGTTGTCGCCGTCGGCGATTGCTCTTCGGAGCCGGCCATGGAGTATATTTTGGTGGTGTCGTCGATGGTGCCGTCCAAATCATCCACACCAAAAGCGAGGGAGAGTTGGGCCACCTGTTTTCCGATCATGGGCCAGTAGGCCTTCAGGTGCGGAATATTGTCCAGAAAAATTCGTGAAACGGCATAATTTCTCAAATCTTCCACAGTCGTTTGCTCGGCTACATAAGAGAAACGGTTGTTGTAATGACGAAATTTCAGGGGAATGAAGGCATTGAATCCTCCAGTCTCATCCTGCAGGGTCCTTAGACGGTTGAGGTGGTCAATCCGGTGGGTATAGTCCTCCAGCAATCCGTACAGCATGGTTGAATTGGTCGGGATTCCCAGTTCATGGGCAGTCCGGTGAATTTGCAGCCAGCCTTCCGAGTCCGTCTTGTCGGGACAGATTTTGGCACGAAGGGTCTCATCAAAAATTTCGGCACCCCCGCCGGGAAGGGAAACCAGTCCGGCCTCCTTCAGCAAACTCAGGCCCGTCCTGATGTCCAGAGAGGCGAAACGACACATGGCATCAATTTCCACGGCAGTGAATGCCTTGATCTGAACCGCCGGAAGTATCCTTTTGACCTCCCGGATCAAATCTGCATAGAAAAAGAGATCCCTGTCGGGATGTACTCCCCCGACGATGTGAATCTCCGTGATCCCCGAAAGTGCGTGACTTTCAGCCATCTTTACCAATTCATCGATCCCGAATTCCCAGCATCCCTCTTCCCCTTTTTTGCGTCGGTAGGAACAAAATGCGCAATGGTTCACGCAAATGTTGGTAGGTTCGAGGTGGATGTTTCTGTTGAAAAAGACCTGATTTCCATTGATCTGATGCCGGACATGATCGGACAGAACGGCAAGTAGGGGCAAGGAGGCTTCCCGGAAGAGCAATACCCCCTCGTCGGTGGTGATGCGTTCTCCCAAGGAGACCTTGTCTGCAATGCTCCTCATTTCGGATGAAATGCCGGATTGCTCAAAGAGTGAAAACAGGGAAGAGGTCATGAGAAATTTTGGATTTTGGATTTTGGATTTTCGATCCGATCCCGGAAATTAATTCCAGTGCAACAAATTTAGGGATTTTGGTTATACGAACCCCATCACTGCCTGAAAACACAAAAGGTAAAGAATCCTGTTCTTTACCTTTTGCCTGCCACATGGGATGACTTAACGACTATCTCTTGTGATTCGGCTCATCAGAAACGCTTAGTTTGTGGCGACCCTTTGCACGACGGGCGTTCAATACACGGCGACCATTGGAGGTCGACATTCTTTCACGAAACCCGTGTTTGTTTTTTCTTTTTCTGTTCGAAGGTTGAAATGTTCTTTTCATATCTGAATAATTTATTTTTTCAAAGGTCCCGTACTTACGGGAGAACAGCCGCTGTACAATTCTTTTCTCCGCCAGGGGATCAAGAAACCATTGACTTTTATCTCAGGAAAATGGATTTATTCACTACCTTATTTCTCCCAATTAAGGAGTGCAAAAATAGTTTTTTTTTATTTATCGTCCAAACAAATGGTGAAATAGTGAACAAATTTATATTTTGTTTAAATTACCTGACTGGCAGATAGATTGCCTTCTTGGTTTCGAAAAAGGGCTCCATGAATATTTTCGACAGATCGTAAATTTCTGCAGTAGCCCTGAACGGGCTGATTTCTGCGTCAAAATCTCCGCCTTTGAGGTAGATAATTCCGTTTGGAACCGCATGGATGGAATGAGTGGAAATGTTTTTTCGCACCATCGCCACGAATTCAGGGAAGGCCGTTACCGCCCGGCTAAGCACAAAATCGTACTTTAATTTTATCTCCTGGATTCTGTTTTTCCTGGCAGTGACATTTGTGAGTTGAAGCTGGTCGGCCACCGCCTGTACTACCGTGATTTTTTTGCCGATGGCATCTATCAGTGTAAAATGGCATTCCGGGAGGAGGATAGCCAGCGGAATTCCCGGAAATCCCCCGCCGGTGCCTACATCAAGCAACGAGGTGCCGGGCCGGAAACGGACAATTTTTGCGATCGCCAGGGAATGAAGTACGTGTCGAACATACAGTTCATCGATGTCCTTGCGGGAGATGACGTTGATTTTGGCGTTCCAGTCACGGTACAATCCTTCCAGGGCTTCAAACTGATGTATCTGGAGCGGAGTTAAATTTGGAAAATATTTGAGAAGGAGATCCATTTTGTGTCTTAATGTGCTAATATGCTAATTTGCTGATGATTGGGGGAGTTATTTTGCTTTCCCTCGATTGTGCTTCGCTGATATTTGTTCCGATTGAAGTCCCAGATTTCAATATTTGTCTTGCATTTACGTACTTCTTAGGTAGTTCATGTTGTTCTGAAAATTCGATAATGATTAATGCGAACTCTATACTCTTTTCAGGAACAAGAATCCTTATCTCCATCAATTAGCACCTTAGCAATTTATTTTGCGATTTCATTGTTCTTCAGCAGCTCGAAAAGCATTTCGCGTGAGCGGAAAAGCTGGACCTTAACGGTTCCAAGCGGGAGATCGAGTTCCTTCGCTATTTCATCGTAGGAATATTCCTGAAAATAGCGCAATTCCAGCAACTTGCGGTACCGTGGCTTCAGCTTCGCCACCATCCTTCTCAGTATCAGGGAATTTTGATCTCGGATAATGCTCTCCTCGGGATTGTAGCCCTCCGCCCGGGCATTGTAATTGTATTCTCCGCTAACCTGCCTGTCGCCTGACGAGGGTTCCAGGGGAACCGTGATGGCCCGTTTTTTTCGCATGAAATCGATGGCGTTGTTGGAGGCAATGCGGAACAACCAGGTACTGAATGCATATTGTGGGGTATACTGGTGGATATTTGTAAAGGCCTTCCCAAAGGCCTCAATGGTCAGATCCTCGGCATCCGTCCGGTTGTTGACCATCTTCAGCAACATGAAGTAGATGGTATCCTTGTAGCGTCGCATCAAATCGGCATAGGCTTTCTCACTTCCACTTCGAGCAGCTTCTACCAGTTCGATGTCCCTCTTTGCATTACCGGATGGGACCTGACTTATTTCCATTTTCGTTTTTGGCCTGTGAATAATTGATTGATGATGAAACAGCCGTTTATGATAGGTAGAAATGCTTTGTAGATTAACAACATTGGCAAGAAATTCTTCTCCCCCAACTTCTTGGTCGCCACTGCTATCCAGACGGTTTCAAATACCAGCAGGAAAGCCCAGGCGCCCAAAATCCAGAATTGCAGGGAAGATACGATCAGCAAAAGAACCAGGGTTGCCGTAAGTGTCAACCTGCTGATCAGGTTAAGAGAGCGGAAAAAACGTTGCCCGGATGACAATTTGCGTCTGAGCATCAGCTGTTTTTTCTTAAACTCTACCATATCGATCCACTCGGTCTCTCCCAAAAAGGAGATGGGTGTCGTCTTGTTGATCTGGAGAACCATATTTTTCTTCGTGGCAATCTTGTTGATGAAAAGTTCATTTTCACTGAAAGGAGAATCGAGTACTGCCGCAAATCCGCGCAGTTCAAGAAAAGTTTCCCTCCTGTAGGCAATGTTGTACTCAAATACAGGCATGGCAACTCCCCACGCTTTCCCGGCTCCGGAAAGCAGGTAGGAGGTGAAGTTTTCGAACCGTATCCAGCTCTTGTATCCACCCGTGGCATCGTTGTGGTGCATGTATCCGATAGAGACCTCCTTGTCCGGCTCCAGCCTTTGGGCATAATTTCTGAGCCATTGATTGTCATTGACCCTGCAAAGCGGGCTCAGATAAACCAACCAATCCTTGGAAGAGGCCCTGACCCCGATGGTGATCGCCAGTGCATTGGGAAAATCAGTCTCCTGGATGATCTTGGTGGTCTTCAGGTTTCCATGGCTGATCTTCAACTCTGCAAGCAACCAATCGGTTCCGTCGGTTGAGCAATCATCGACGACAACAACTTCAAAATCAGGATAATCCTGGGAAAGAAGGGTGGGCAACAGCTCCTTGAGCTGGTCGAGGTAGTTACGGGAGGTTACAATTATCGAGACGGATGGTAAATTTGGTTCCTTGTTTTTCTGCTTTCCGCTGAAAATAAATTTTATCAGCAGAATAAGATAAACAAACTGGACCAGAAAAGCCAATCCAAAAAGAAGCAGTCCGATGATCTCTTCGATCGAAAATTGAAACCCCCAAAGTTCTATTGCCATAATTCAACCAAAAGTTCCCAAAAATACATAATGCGGAGGTAAGAACCCTATCTTTATCCGTTTTTTTTAATAGAGGGGCTAAGATGCCGGAAATGTTATTTTGCTATTATGACTATCTTTGCGCCTTGAAATCATTTGAATGAAGTTCGAATTACAGCATACATCCACCGGTTCCAAAGCCAGAGCCGGACAGTTTCATACCGATCACGGCATCGTGGAAACCCCTGTCTTTATGCCTGTAGGGACGGTAGGCTCTGTCAAGGGTATCCATTTCAGGGATCTGAAAGAGGACATCAGGGCCAGGATTATTCTGGGCAATACCTATCACCTTTACCTCAGACCCGGCATTGACGTGCTTGAAAAGGCAGGTGGTTTGCATCGCTTCAACGGATGGGACAAGCCCATCCTGACAGACAGCGGAGGCTTTCAGGTATTCTCACTTGGCGACATCAGAAAAATAACTGAAGAGGGTGCAAAATTTCAGTCGCACATCGATGGTTCCCGGCACATGTTTACCCCCGAGCGTGTGATTGACATCCAGCGCTCCATCGGTGCCGACATCATCATGGCCTTCGATGAATGTACACCCGGAGATGCAGACTACGACTATGCCAGAAAATCACTGGAGTTGACCCAGCGGTGGCTGGAGCGCTGCATGAACCAGTTCTCCTCCACAGAGTCAAAATATGGCTATGCTCAGTCGCTCTTCCCCATCGTGCAGGGGTGCGTCTATCCCGACCTTCGGGTGAAGGCTGCCGAACATGTCGCCACTTTCGGTGCGGAGGGCTACGCCATCGGAGGACTCTCTGTCGGCGAAAAGGAGGAGGATATGTATGCGATGATAGAGGTAGTCAATGAGGTATTGCCTGCTGACAAGCCCAGGTACCTGATGGGAGTGGGAAATCCTGTCAACATTCTGGAAGGAATCGACAGGGGCATTGACATGTTTGATTGTGTGATGCCTACCCGTAACGGGAGGAATGGGATGCTTTTTACCCGCAACGGAGTGATCAACATCCGAAACAACAAGTGGGCGGATGATTTCTCACCCATCGACCCCGAGGGAAGTTCATTCGTCGACCATCAATATACGAAGGCCTATTTGCGCCACCTGTTCCAGTCCAAGGAGATGCTCGGTCCGATGATAGGCAGTATCCATAACCTGGCATTTTACCTTTGGCTGGTAGATGAAGCAAGAAAACAAATTTTTCAAGGTACCTTTAAACCCTGGAAGGAACAAATGGTTATTCAGATGCGCAACAGACTCTGAACCAAAAAGTTTATCTCAATTTAATAGAAGCGGATGACAAAGAAATTTTTACAACGGATCGACAGATACATCATCAAGAAATACCTGGGAACCTTTTTTCTCGCCATTGCCTTGATTATCAGTATTTCCATTATTTTTGACGTCTCCGAAAACATAGATGATTTTATCTCCAAGAAGGCACCCCTCAAGGCGATCCTGGTCGATTATTACCTCAATTTCATCCCCTATTTCACCAACCTCTTCAGCGCACTGTTCACCTTCATTGCCGTCATCTTTTTTACCTCCAAGATGGCCTACAACTCCGAAATCATTGCCATGCAGTCGAGCGGAATCAGCTACCGCAGGCTAATGCGCCCCTACATGGTGGCATCGGGAATCATCGCCTTCATGTCCTGGATCCTGGGCAACTTTATCATTCCTCCGGCCACCCAGTCGAGGGTGAATTTCCGAAATACCTATATCAAGAACGAATACATCAATCTCGATAAAAACATACACAGGCAACTGGAACCCGGACTCTTCATCTACATGAAGAGCTACAACAACAAATATGACATAGGCTATAAATTTACCATCGAGAAATTCGAAGGCACACAGTTGAAGTCAAAACTGATGGCGGATTACATCAAATGGGACCGCGATAAAAAGAAGTGGGTGATCCACGATTACTGGGTACGCGACATGAGTGGCCCTGTCGAAAAAATTTCAAAAGGAACCCAGATCGACTCCACCCTGCGCATGACCCCGGGCGAGTTTGGTCAACAAAACTCCAAGGAGGAGACGATGGATTTCTGGCAAATCAACAAATACATCAAAGACCTGAAATTGCGCGGAGTAGACAACGTTTCCAGTTATGAAAAAGAGAAATATCAACGTACGGCAGGTCCGATCAGTACCTTTATTTTAACCATCATCGGAGTATCCCTGGCCTCCAGAAAAACCCGCGGCGGGATAGGAATCCATCTGGGATTGGGCATGTTGTTGAGTTTTTCTTACATCATGTTTATGCAGGTAAGTACCATTTTCGCTTTCAAAGCAGGATTTAATATTTTGCTGGCAGTTTGGTTACCTAACATAATATATGCCTTGATTGCACTGGCACTTTACCTCAGGGCAGCCAAATAACGGGTCGAATTTCATCTCATAGCCGAGGCTGAAATCGGATTAATCCCACCGGAAACTAACTTTGGTTAAGCCGAAGCGAATATTTTTTGTATTTTTGCCGCACGATCACCGGACAAAAATATCGTTCTTCCATAGGACAAAAAATAAGTAAACAACTACAAATTATGTCATTAAAAAGAAACATCCTTGACCTTCGCAGAAGAAAGAAAGAGGCTCAGCAGGGTGGCGGCGAAGCTGCCATAGGGAAACAGGTGGCGATGGGCAAAAAGACGGCCCGCGAAAGGATCAAGGCGATCCTTGACGATAACTCCTTTCACGAATATGACCTTTTCGTTGAACATACAGGGAAAGATTTTGATATGGAGAAGAAGGTTTTGCATGGCGACGGTGTCATCATCGGCACAGGTGCCATGTACAACCAGCCCGTCTGCATTTATGCCCAGGATTTTACGGTTGCCGGAGGTTCATTGGGTTTGATGCATGCCAGAAAGATTACGAAGATCATGGATCACGCACTGAAGATGAGGGTCCCGATTATTGGGATCAACGATTCGGGCGGTGCCCGAATCCAGGAGGGCGTCAACTCCCTGGCAGGTTACGGCGAGATTTTTTACCGTAACACAGAGGCCTCGGGAGTAATCCCCCAGCTTTCAGTCATTTTGGGCCCTTGTGCAGGCGGAGCAGTCTATTCACCCGCACTCACCGATTTCGTTTTCGTTGTGGAAAACATATCAAAAATGTTCATCACCGGACCAGGTGTGATCAAAACGGTTCTTGGCGAGGAGATTTCGATGGAAGAACTTGGAGGAGCACTCGTTCACAGTGAAATCACCGGGAATGCCCATTTTTATGCGTTGAGTGAGGACGAATGTTTCGAACAGATCAAAAAACTCATCTCCTTTATCCCCTGGAACAATACCCAGAAGGCCCTTCGTTTCCCAACGCAGGCACCCACTTTCCCGGTAAGCATAGAAGACATTGTTCCCGGTGACCCGCATTATCCCTATGATATCCGCGACATCATCAAAGCGATTACGGATAGTTCAGACTTCTTTGAAATCATGGAACTTTTTGCCCGCAACATGGTCATCGGTTTCGGCAGGATCGCCGGCAACACCGTGGGCTTCGTGGCCAACCAGCCGATGTATCTGGCAGGAGTGCTCGATTGCGACAGCTCCGACAAGGCAGCCCGTTTTATCCGCTACTGCGATGCATTCAACATTCCGATAGTGACCCTCGAGGATATGCCGGGATACTTGCCGGGTGTGGATCAGGAACATGCCGGAGTGATCCGTCACGGGGCAAAATTGCTCTATGCCTACAGCGAAGCCACCGTGCCAAAGGTTACCGTCATCATCCGCAAAGCCTATGGAGGAGGTTACATTGCCATGAATTCTCGCCATCTCGGTGCAGATTTCGTGTATGCCTGGCCTACGGCAGAGATTGCTGTCATGGGACCTGAAGGTGCCGCCAATATTGTCTTCCGGAAAGAGATTGATGAGGCAGAAAATCCAGCCGAAATGCGCAAACAGAAGATACAGGAGTACAAGGACAAGTTTGCCAATCCTTTTGTAGCTGCCTCCAAAGGTTACATTGACGAAGTCATTGAACCACTTGAAACACGTGCCCGTCTGATTCACTCTCTTGAAATATCTGAGAACAAAGTGGACAAGAGACCTACAAAAAAACACGGGATACCTCCTTTCTGATCAAAGTGATCATAAATTAAGACAATCATGGAAGAAAACAAACCAAAATATGAGGTATTCGTCGTCAATACGGCACAATACTACACCCTTCATACCAAGAAATATGGTATGCGGAAGAAGTGGCAGCCCGCTGATCCCAACGAAATACGCTCCTTTATCCCTGGCACGATTCTGGAAGTCTTTGTGACTCCAGGTCAGGAAGTGGCTGCCGGAGAGAAGCTGATTAAATACGAGGCAATGAAAATGCAAACCATCCTTGAAATGCCCTTTACCGGAAAAGTGAAGGAGGTACTCGTTGCCGAAGGCGACAAGGTAAGAAAGGACCAGCTGATGATTGTTTTGGAAGAGTTGGCAGAATAAGTGCCTAAAGTGAGCTAAAGTGAACTAAATTGCCTGGAGTTTTGGACCCAAAACTTTAGGCAATTCTAGTTTTGATACCCGGAGGAGTACTTAAAGTACTTCAAGTACTTAGAGTACTTCAAGTACTTCGAGTTGGGGACTCCGGTGATCGCCCCGTTAACTCCAAGTACTCTAAGTACTCTAAGTATTCTAAGTACTCTAAGTATTCTAAGTACTCTAAGTCCTGTTTGTACCATCTATTCTACGATACTCCTCCAGCATCTCCCGCGCTGAAATTTCTGCAGGTGTATCAGGCCGCAATATTTTTAGCAGTTGGAGTGCCTCCTGCAACAGATCCCCCTTTCCTCCTGTCGTTGATTCACAAATGTTGAGATATTGGATGATCCAGAAGGCATTCATCAGGTGGTAAAATCTTTTGGTGAAGGTTTTGACATCGGCGCAATTCCTCTTCAGCTCCATCAGGCGCGGTAATGTTCCCGTAGAGGTGACATATTCCTGCAACCATGGATCAAGGATCTCCATCTTCTCTGCCCACTGACCGGATTCCTTGTTGTAAAAAAAACCGGGATCGAGAAAAAGAGGCTGCAGGGCAGCAAAAATACGCAGGGAGTAGACGAATTGAAGCTCCAGATCTCCCTCTTCCCATCTTTTGAGTGCCGCTCCGGTTCCAAATGGTACCCTGTGGGATATTCTTGCGGCAGGAAATACAGTGGCATCCCGGATGACCCCATAATCACCCAACAGCACCATTTTGTGCAAAAAGTGAAAATCCTCCCCGGCTTGTCTTCTGTTCATGCCACCCTGCTTGACATAGGAGGTGGCCCTGACGGCAAAACTGGATCCAACCGTGTGGATCGCATGCGGATAGCCGCACCAGTGCATCGCGTTGCGGAGGTAGCGGAGGTACAGTTCATACCGGATGATTCCTTCCCTTAAACTGTCCGTGAGGCCGGGATCGTCAACAGGATGGCAAAATTGCAGGTTGACAAAATGGTATCCCGGATTCCTTTTAAATGCGGCTTCAATCGCCGTAAAATAATTTTTTGAGACGAGACTATCGGCATCAAAGGCTGCCAGGATGCCCTCTTCAGAGCCCCACATGTCGAGTTGTCTGATCGCCTCATCCATGGCTATTTTCCTGGCCCACCCGACACCTGCCCATTTGGATGGAAGTGATGGCGCCTGAAGCAGACTGAGCCGAAAGAAAGTCCTCTGGTGGCTTTGCTGCCATTCCAGGACATCCTGTATCGTTTGTTGGTTTTTTTTCAAGACTTCCGTAGAGGATTGGTCGGAAGAATTAACTACCACCACGACTGTGACCCCGAAAGTTGGCGGCGTGCAATCTGCCAGTGACTGCAGGGAAGAGACCAGATCGGGTTCGTCGTAGCAGGGAATTGTAACAAACAAGGTATTGCCTTCGGCTGCGCCCGGGAGGTGCACTACCACTGCAGGGGTCTGCAGCCGTTCCAGGTAGGTCTTGAATATTGACATAAATTCCGGATAACGGGCACGATTTTATCGCGGGGAAACGGCTATCAAAGTTATGATTCGGTGATCAGGGTTTGTACCTCTTGTTCAACCCTTCGGCCACATCTTTCGTGATGTTGTATCTTGTTGTTCCTTCCAGCATACTGGCACTGTTCAGAATGAAGTCGTATTTTTTGTCCGCATTGTAACTTTTCAAAAATGAAGAGATGCTGTCAATAATCTGTTGATTGACCTGGCTCTGCATTTCATTTAATTTTTGCGTCAGTTCGTTGTCGAGCCTTTCAATCTCCTGCTGTTGCCCGAGCAGCCTCTCTTGCTCCAGTTTGGCACGTTCTTCCGTCAGAAAACCTCCTCTTTGTACTTTATCCTTGAATGAAGCGGCATCTTTTTCAAATTGAATCCTTCTTGTACTGTACTCTTTTTTGAAAGATTCCTGGTTTACCTGAAGATTAGCTGTCAGTTTCTTGGCCAGTTCGTAGGTGTATAGTACCGAGTCCATTTTGACATAGGCGATCGAGACCGATTTACCTCCGACTGCGCCATCATTGCCTTTTTGTACCATTCCACTCCTGTTCCCAGTGAAGTGAAGCAGGTAGAGCAGGGCAACTGCGATTCCAAGTATTACCGAAACAATCGTTGAATTCTTCATGTGATAATTGTGATGTTCGAGTATCATGATTTGTTAGACAAATATAACTGAATTGTTGATTGTGCAATATCGGTTAAATCACTTTTTCAAAGTCGATTTTTCTGATGAGTTGATAAACATCATAGATTGACAATTCAGTCGGTACTATTTTTACAATCGCAACCAACAGAAAAACGAAAAAGATGATTAACCAATTGATAGCAGCTACGCTTCCTTACATGCCCAAAAGGCTGGTCTGGATTTTTTCAAAAAAATACATCGCCGGTGTGGAAGTGTCAGATGCCATTCGGGAATCGGCAAAACTCAATGCCGAAGGATGTACGGTAACCATGGATATCCTCGGAGAGTATGTTTCAAAAATGGCCGAAGCGGATTCCTACCGTGTTCAGTACATCGACTTCATCGAACAGTTTTCCTCAGAAAAGTTACTTGGCAACTTTTCCCTGAAACCTTCCATGTTTGGTCTGTTACTCGATAAAGAGGCCTGCTACCAAAATATCCGGGAAATTGTAGCCCTGGCGGCGAGAAAAAACAGTTTCATCCGAATCGACATGGAGGACTCTACCTGTACCGATGATGAAATTCACCTCTACAAAAGACTTAAAAGCGAGTTCCCCGGATCCGTGGGTCTGGTTCTTCAGGCTTACATGAAACGTACACTTGGTGATATCAAAGAGATGATGGAGGTCCACTCTTCCGACTCCCCGCTGAGTTTCAGGTTGTGCAAGGGCATCTACATCGAGGACAAGTCGATCGCCTACAAGGGACATCAGGAGATTCGCGACCATTACCTCGAGGACCTGGAATTTATGTTGCGAAACGGCATCTTTGTCGGCATCGCGACGCACGATCATTACCTTGTTGAACAATCCATGCTGATGCTCGAGAAACTCAATATTCCCAGGGATCGCTATGAATTCCAGATGCTGTTCGGTGTCAGCCCCAAACTTCGCCGTTCCATCGTGGAAAAGGGTCATCCGATGCGTATCTATGTCCCATTCGGGAAACAGTGGTTCGGTTATTCTACCCGTCGGCTGAAGGAAAATCCAAATATGGTCTGGGACATCATCAAGGCAATTTTTATCAGAAGCTAAAAATCCAGAACCGAAAGCGACCTTATTGCTTCGGCTTTACTTTGGTTGTATCCCTCTTCGCAATCTGGTGTGTTGCCAGGATCAGTTCCAGCTCATTTTGATGGGCCAGCTCGTGGGTGATTTTTTTGGATTTGATCAGCTTGGAGCCAAATTGAAGATAATGGGTTTGATAGCTGTTCGTCGAGACCCCAACCGAGTTTTCGGGTGTTACCAGCAAGCCTTTATTTTGGGCCTCCATTTGGTACTCCCGCAGGGTTTTCTTCGCATTCATATCCGCATCATATTTTTTAACCTGTTGGGTCAATCCCTGGACGGCAGCTTTGTTCACATTCTTTTGTGCCTGATTGATCATCTTAACATCAACGGGAATCTCCTTCACGATGGATGGGTAGATTTCTATTCTTGGAAAAATGACTATTTCCGGTATGAGGATGGTATCTTTCGGCATAAAGACTCCCATCAGGTATTCCATCTGCTTCAAGGTGTCGGGAATGATCACATGCATCTCCTTGTACCCCGTATAACGGTAGAAGATGGTATCGCCTGGCTGTCCGTAAAGGGAAAACTTGCCGTTTGACTGGGTAGAATAGTTTTCACTTCTGTGCAGCGTAAACCGGGCATTGTTGAGCGGCTCTTTGGTTTCACTGTCATAAACGGCCCCGGTAATGAATATTCTACTTCTGAGAGAAGATTTTATTTGCCCTGTGGCTAACATGGCCAATGAGAAGGAGACAACCAACATCAAAAAGAGCTTGATTATTTTCATCGCAAAAGGTGTTAGGGGTTTATGATTTTTGAAAGATGGTAAAAATTTTCAATTTTCGATTTTCGTTTGCCGTGAGGCGAATGTCGACAGGAAAGGTTTATGATGTTTCAACCAATTAACCCTGTTAACTTTTTAAACCCCTCAAACCAAATCTGTCAATTCACCATTACAGCAGGCATCAGTTCGACTTTCAGTTCACCTCCAGATCCCGCCATCCGGGTAGTCTTGGGAAGGAGGCATGCGGATCATTCTGGTACCAGAAGCAGGTGGATGCAATATCCGAGTGTTGCGGGAGATATCTCCCTCCGTGGTGCCAACCGAGATCCTGAATGGTTACTTTCAGATCTTTTTCAAAGCGGATGGGATCCATGATGTGCCAGCGATAGAGCCCAAACCGCATCATCACCTTGTAGTCTCCGCTGGGACGTATCACCTGGTGCAATCCGGTGTAAGGGGTGCAGAACTCCTTGTATTTCCCGTCTCTGTCGAAATTGTAGGATCCGCAGAAATAGTCTTCTGTTCCGGTACCGCAGATGGTGGGAAATTTGCTGTCCCCATCGAGGTAAAATTTTATCTCACCTTCGCCCCACCATCCATTGTTGTTGACACCCCATGCCAGGTAAAGCCCAACAAATTGTCCTTTCCCCTTGATTCCGTCGACGATTGTGCAGACAGAGCCATCTACAGGATTGGCACGCCGGAACTGCGCGTGAAAATAGGCTGCATCGGCTGGAATTTCTGTCAATGTATAGTCTACCTGGTAATAAAGTGACATTTCATCCTTGTCGTTGATGTTTTCCATCGTGATCCTGCATTTCTTCCTGAAAGGCATGGGCCAATAACAGTTGAATGCACTTCCCGGGTTCACACAAACTGGCAGCGAGGTCAGTTGTGCATAGGTATTCCATCCCTGTCCGAAGAAATCACCTACCGGACACTCTACAGAAGGCTCCTGCTCGTCGTCCCAATAGATGCGCAGAATAGAAAATCTCCAGTTCCCCGTAGGTGTCATCCAGATGTGCTGGATGGCGCCAGGTCCTTCCATCTCCGCAAGTGTAAATGTTTGCCCGGGTTTAATGTCGACAGAAGGATTGATTTTCCATCCCTGACCAAGGTCACGGGCGGCATCGGCAGCAGTTGCCACGTTGGGCTTGCTCTTGTCTGCAGGATCTGCCATTCCTCCCTTTCCCTTGCCTCCCGTAAAGTTTTCGGGGCTGATGGAACGTGTTTTGGCATCAGAGGTCCGGTAGAGATTACCCATGTTCATCTCCAGTCCGTTGAATTTTGCCTGGGAGAAGCCATCAAATGCCAATGAAAGAAGGAGGATTGCAATAAAAATCTTACTGTTCATGTGGTTGAATTATTAGGGTTGTTTATTGATTCAGAGGCTTAATTTACTGAATTAATATTGATTTTTTTCAATACCTGACTATTTTTGAAAAACAGTTGAGAATGAACCTTCTTAGGGTTTCACTCGTTGATCTAAAAAGATTAATTTTGAATGACAGGTTATTTATTATCGCATTTTCTTTTGTGAAATGCCAGAACCGCTCCTATTGGTCGTCTAACAAGCATACCCAGGCCATTTGCAACAACCGAAGGTAGAACATAATTTTAACCAATTTTAAGATTTGTTTTTGCTATGGGCATTTAACCTTTGGTATTTACAATCGTCTAACGAGTAGTTGACCAAAGGTGGTGACAGCCTTTTGGTAATAATTTTTATTCAATTGAAAGATTTATCCGTCATAATAGTCAATTACAAAGGTGGTGAAAAGCTGGCACGTTGCCTCTCTTCACTTCAAGCCATCCATGACCGACGCTTTTCCTTTGAAGTAATCGTCGTAGACAATCATTCGAACGATGGCACCCTTGAAAATTTCATCCATCAATATCCTGATTTCAGATTTGTCTCAAATAACGGCAACAATGGGTTTGCAAATGGGTGCAATCTGGGCGCTTCCAAAAGCACGGGCAAAAATTTATTGTTTTTAAATCCGGATACCTCTGTCAATGCGGATGCACTGTTCGATATGCTGGAGGAGGTACGTGTCAGACCGGAATTTTCTATCGTTTCCTGCAGTCAGGTGCGGGAGAATGGCTCGAAGGAACGCCCATACGGAAAATTCCTCACGCTTTTTACCCTGACCGGCTGGCTGCGGTCCATACACAGGATTCTTTTCGGACGCATGGAGGACACCCTTCAACACTCGAAGCACTACATTTATCCGGATTGGGTCTCAGGATCCGTCGTCATGATGCAAAGGGAGAGCTTCTTTCGTCTGGGAAAATGGGACGAGGATTTTTGGATGTATTTTGAGGATGTTGATTTGTGCTGGAGAGCCAAGGAGCGGAATGGAGAAATTGTCAAACTGAGAAGTGCGGTCATTGGTCATTTACATGGCGGCTCTTCCAGGCTTAACCTCGAAACGACGGTTCTGACCAAGACGGAAGTTCACATTTCGAGACACCTCTACATTGCAAAACACGAAAACAGTTGGAAGGCAATCCCGATGCACCTCATACTTATTTTGAACAACATGCTCTTTGGAATAGTTCCTGCACTGGTGGGACTGCTCCTGTTTCCAGTGAAACGCCTTCGTGTTTGCTTGCTGGTTTACCTCAGGCTGGCAGACTATTATTTGAATGCTTTGAAATCGGGGACCTGGATGAGCGTCAGATCCGTCAATTTTGGCAGAAAGGATTCCGGAACGCTGTCCGGAGCCGTTGCTTCTGCCTACACACGCCAGTACAACCGGAACTGAAATTTTAGCCAACCTACTTCGGATGGACCAGAGATTGATAAAGAGCCATCAATTTATCTGCGACAATTTCCTCACTGAAAAGAGCCGCATTGGCAGTCCCTTTCTGAATCAAATCATCCCTCAATTTTTCATCCGTAAGCAGGTTGTGGATGGCAGTTCCAATTGCTGAAAAATTGTGGGGATCTATGTAAATGGCACCATCCCCACCTGCCTCCGGCATACTGCTGATATCAGAAGTAATGACAGGACACCCGGAGGCCTGCGCCTCCAGTACAGGAAGGCCAAATCCTTCGAAAAAGGAGGGATAAACCATCACCTCTGCCAGCTGATAGATGGCTTGCAACTCCTCCATGTTGGTTCCGTGTAGAAAAATTAGCTGGCTTCTGATGCCCGCCTCCACGATGAATTCGTCCAATTGCAGCTTGTATTCCGTTGGTTTTCCCAACAGCACGACGGGTAACTTAATATTTGCTTCCACCACCCCTTTCAGAATGGAAAGCTGATTTTTTCTGGATTCAATGGTCCCCACACTGAGGATGAATTTTTCAGGCAGCCGATATTTTTGACGGACCAACCCTTTTTGTTCCTCTGCCAACCTTTCATAGAATCGTTTGTCACAGGATTGGTGTATGACTACAATCTTTTCCGGATCAACGTTAAAAAAATGGATCAGGTCCTCTTTGGTCTGGTGGCTGATGGCCAGAATTCTGGTCGCCCGGCGACAACCTCCCGCCGTATGGAATTTGTAAAGACGGATATCTATCTTCTTGTAAAATTCAGGAAATCGCATGTAAATCACGTCATGAATGGTAAGCACAGTAGGAATGCCTGCACTTCCCAACCAAAACGGCAAGACGTGACTCAATCCGTGAAACAGATCAACCTTGTTTTTTTTTGCAATTTTTGCAATTTCAAAAATGCGCCAGTGCGTCCCAAATCGTTTTGAAAATTTGGAAACAGGAGAGATGATCTCAACCTGTTTCGGTGGTTCAAACAACTCCGAGCGCCTTGGCGTGTACAACAGATATCTGTTCCCGGGATAATACCTGGCTAGTAAATTTAACGTATTCCGGCTGTAATTGCCAAGTCCCGATAAATTTTGAAACAATCTTTTGGCTTCGTAGCCGATAATCATAGTGTTGTCAGTTTGGTCGTAAAAATGGCTCAATTCCGGAATAAAAGTGTATAAATTTAATTGAATATTCTAAAACCCGGGTACAAAAATGATACGAATGCAAAATTAACAGATGGAACTGCTTTCAACATTGCCTGCAATTGGCCCATTTGTACGGCCAATAATGCGATTGGCGGGAGTATTTTATCCGATGGATCTTCTTTTAGATGGCTTTCGATTTTTTGATGTATTCAAAATCTGAGTTCACCATTTTTTTGATAAGATCAGGAAAAGTTGTCTGGCCGGATTCCATCCCAACAACTCTTTTGCCTTGGATGGGTCGCCGCAAAGGAGTTCCACCTCGGTGGGACGATAATAGATCGGATCGACTTCGATAATCAGATTTCCTGTTTTGGAGCAAATTCCCTTCTCGTCAATTCCGGTACCCTGCCAGATAAGATCGATCCCTGCTTCGCGGAATGCCAGTGTACAGAATTCGCGTACGGAGTGCGTCTCTCCTGTCGCAATCACAAAATCTTCCGGCGTTTCATGCTGAAGCATCAGCCACATGCATTCGACATAGTCTCTGGCATATCCCCAGTCGCGAAGGGCATTCAGGTTACCCAGATAGAGTTTTTTCTGTTTTCCGGTTGCGATGCGAACGGCTGCCAGGGTAATCTTTCTGGTTACAAAATTCTCCCCCCGGCGTTCACTTTCGTGGTTAAAAAGTATTCCGTTGACTGCAAACATGCCGTAGGCTTCACGATAGTTTTTTGTCATCCAAAAGGCAAACTGTTTGGAAATACCATAGGGTGAACGGGGATAGAATGGAGTCTTTTCCGATTGCGGTGTCTCCTGAACCAACCCGAACAGCTCGGAAGTTGAGGCCTGATAGATCCTTACTTTATGTTCCATTTCAAGGATCCGGACTGCCTCCAGGATGCGGAGGGTTCCGATGGCATCCGTTTCTGCCGTATATTCAGGAACGTCAAAAGAGACCTTCACATGCGATTGGGCAGCCAGATTGTAAATTTCCACAGGCTTTACCTTTTGAAGGATTCTAACCAGTGAGCTGGAGTCGGTCATGTCGCCGTAATGAAGGGTCAATTTGCTTTTCAGTTGCATGTCCTGAATCATCTCCTCGATGTAGAGATGTTCGATCCGGGTTCTGTTGAACTGTGAGGAACGACGGACGATGCCATGCACTTCGTATCCCTTGTCAATCAAAAATTCGGCAAGATAGGAACCATCCTGACCCGTAATCCCTGTAATTAGTGCAATCTTCATTTTTCTGTGTTTTAGTGGATCAAATTATTGGCTGGGGTGTGCAGTCATAGCTTCGAAGAGCGCCAGATAGGCCTTCAGATTGGCCTCCCAGGTATATTTCAGGGAGTGTTTGTTCAGAATACCGGGAAGGGAAGAATCTTTGTAGAATGCTTCGATCTTATGCAAAAAAAATCGGGCCATCTGCTCCGGCTCAAAATTCTCCCAGTAGTAGGCGTGATCTCCACTCACTTCCGGGATGCTGGAATAGGTGGAGGCAAAGACAGGCTTCCCGAACCGCATGGCTTCGACAGGAGGAAATCCCATCCCTTCAAAGCGGGAGGGAAAGAGTACTGCCTTGCAATGGTTGTACATCCAGTATTTATCCTCTTCCGAAATGATTCCAGGGAGGAAAATCCGCTCCTGCAATCCAAATTCATTGATTTTGTGCTGCAATTCATCGGCATAAGCCGATGATTTATTACCGGCAATGATCAGTTTATAGGATGACCGGCAGGTGCTGCATAAAGCCCAGCAATACCTGGTAATTTTTCTTCTTCTGAACAACTCCGACTGAAAATAGCAGGTCTCCTTCAGGAGCAAAAAGTGGTCTGGGAACATTTGCAAACTCTTTGACTTCCACCCCACAATAGATAACATGCACCGGTTTTTCACCAACATTCAGGTGCTTCCTCACCTCTCCCTCCGTGAATCTAGAAATAACGGTGATGGCAGTGGCACGATCGACTTTCTTCTGCAATTTTTCCAGCCTGATTTTGGCTTTGGCAGGAGATTTTTCTCCCAAAAAATTCAGGTCGTTGATGGTCAAAAGGTAGGGCGTCCTCGTATCCGATGGGAAATGGGCTGAATCCTGATGGATCGTATACCAAAGATCATACTTCCTGCACAAGGATGGGAAATAGCGCCGCTTCAGGGAAACCACTTCGTAATCGACCAGGTTGCCGAAGTATCCCTTGAATTTTTTGGGAACCAGCAAAGTAAATCTGAATTTGCTGTGCTCAGCCTTGCTGATTTCTGCCCCAAAGAAGGCTGCGACTTGTCCGAGGCCTGTGTTCAGATCCTTCAGTCGGTCCAGATCGATCAATACAGAATATTTATTTTTTTCCATGCGTAAACCTGACAACTTGGTTGGCAATAAAATTTACATCCGCTTCGTTTAAATCCGGATAACTGGGCAGGTTGATGCCCCGTGCACTGATGGATGCTGCAACGGGATAATTTCCGGTTTTGCCGGTTTTGTACATCGGCATGGTGTGCACAGGATGGAACAATGGCCTGGTCTCAATGCCCGACTCAGCCAGGAATCGTCTCAATTCATCCCGCTTGTCGGGATGGGGAATCAAGGCCGAGCACATCCAGTATGAATTCAGAACATCGACTGCCTGTCCATGAAATTCCACATCAGAATGGGCGAATGCCTCCTTGTACGTGGCGGCTATTCTCAATTTGTTGGCAAGTATTTCATCAATCCGTTCCAGTTGCGCCACGCCAATGGCCGAACAAATGTTTGTCATCCGGTAATTGTAACCTATCTCGTCATGCCAGTATTCCACCCCGGAGAGTCCCTGGTTTTTTAATTTTTTTGCCTTGTCGATCAATGTTTTTGAATGGGTAGTCAACATTCCTCCTTCGCCGGTCGTGATGGTTTTGTTGCCGAAGAAGCTGAATGCAGACAGATCGCCGAAGGTGCCAATCATTTTACCTTTGTACCTGCTGCCAATGGCTTCGGCGCAATCTTCCACCAAATAGAGGTGGTGTTTTTTGCAAATGGCCACCAGTTTGTCCATGTCACAGGGATGCCCATAGATATGCGGTGCCAGGATGGCCCTTGTCCGGGGGGTAATTTTCCGTTCTGTCTCCTCACCATTCATTTGCCAGGTATCTGCCAGGGAGTCTACAAAAACCGGAGTGGCACCTACAAAGGTGATGGCATTCACAGAAGCGATGTAGGTGAAGGTAGGAACGATAATTTCATCTCCCTGCCTGATCCCCAGAACCAGCAATGCCAAATGGAGGGCCACCGTTCCGTTGCAGACACTCGTTGCGTAATCCGTCCCGATGTAGGAAGCAAATTTTCTCTCAAACTCATCCGTGTATTTTCCCTTGGAAGAGATCCAGGTCGATTCGATGCAATCTGAAACATACCTTTGCTCATTACCTTTCAAGGATGGTCTGTAAACTGGATATTTTATCTCCATGAAGCTCTTCTGTGTTTTGAACCACAAAATAATAAAAAATTTGCATTCAATTCGGGAGGAGGATGGGAACGATTGCGGTCATCAGGCAATTACTGCAAAAATAAGGTTGAGAGATCGTTTCAGACGATTCTCAGGTGGCTGCCCGGATTTTCGTAGCTGAGGATGAAGGAGAACCTTGAACCATGGCCTACCGTCGATTCAATCACAATTTTGCTGCCCAGCATCTTCGCAAAATCATTGGCCAGCGAAAGTCCGATACCAGACCCGCCATAGACTCTTTTGGTGCTCAGGTCGATCTGGTAAAATCTGTCGAAAATTCTTTCAAACTGGTCGGCAGGAATGCCAATACCTGTATCCCTGACAAAGAGTTCAATTTCTGTCTGGCCGATCAGGTTGTATCCGAATTCGATCTCACCCTCATGCGTAAATTTGAGGGCATTGTCCATCAGATTCTCCATGATGTCTTTCACTTTGTTGCCGTCGCAGAGAATCGAAAACTTGGGATGTTCATTGCCCTTTACCGGCAACAGTTTGAGATGATTTTTTTCCAGTTGTCGTTTCTCATGCAGGAACTGCCTGTTCAATTCATTCACGAGTCCGTTGATGTTGTAATACTGCTTCTCAACAATTTCGATTCCACTCTGAATTTTTGAGAGCTTGATGGTATCTGTGAACACATGCAGAAGAATCTGACAATTTCGGGTGATGATGTGGAGATAATTCAGCCGCTCGGGGCGCGAAACCTCATCGGTAAGCAGGACATTGGAGAAACCGACAATGGCATTCAGTGGTGTGCGCACCTCGTGTGAAATATTTTGCAGGAAGGCGGCCTTGAGCATATCCGCCTCTTCCGCTTTTTTTCTGGCCTCTTCGATGGCCTGCACGGCAAATTTTTGTTTGGAAATATCCCTGGAGACAGCCATTACCGCGTGGTTGTTAAGCTTGACCATCCGCATCTCAAAGAAACACGATCCCTTGCCTTTCACCTCGAGCATGTATTCGATGGTTTCGATGTTGTTTTGTGCAATGACGGTTTTTATGGATTTGCTTACCTGGTTGACCATCCGTGCAGAAAATCCCACCTCGAAGATGGTACTCCCGATGATTTCGCTGGCCAGCAAATCAATGCCATTGTCTGATTTGGGGACATAATCGATATAGGTGCCATCCTTGTCGATGACAAAGAAAATATCAGGGATCGTTTCGAGCAGGAGTTTGTACCGATGCTTGCTATTGCTCAATTCTGTCAGCGCATTCTTGTAGTTGGTGATATTTTCGAAGAAGCAGATCAGATGATTGTTGTCAGAAGGAATGGAACTGACCCTGAACCATTTGCCTGAATGTGGTACCAGTATGTCTTTCCAGGTTCTCTTGGTAGGATCAAACAACGACTGCCAGTCTACCTCATCCCTGAACAATTTCTGGAACAACAGGTGCGCGGGCATCCCTTTCATTTCAGAGTTGCGTACCTCAAAATACTCCTCAAAAGCCGGGTTTACATACACGACGGTATGTCCGATTCTCTCCCCGAATTCATCTCTTTCAATGGTCAACCGGAGAATACCTTCAAAAAACTGGTGAAAGATCAGGGTCTGACTTTCATTCAGCGCAAGAATTTTTTCGTTTTTTTCCTTCAGCCGACTGTGGATGAGCAGAAAAGTCATCATGGCCGAGGCTCCCAGCAGGAGGTAAACCAGTAAGGGATGAAGTGAATGGATGTTGTTCCAGTTAGGTTGCAGAAGCAAGTCATTTTCGCTGTAGGTTAGCAGGTGTCCAGCCAGGGCAAATGCAGTCACAGCAAGATAGGCCAGAACCTGGATGGGCTTTTCTGACAACAACAGCAACATAAGTATACCGGCCGCATAGAGATAAATCTCGTAATTGTAGGAGGATTGTGGCGGGAAAATGGCAAATCGGGTGGATACCATCAGAAAATAGGCAGGAATAGGCATCAGCAACAGCGCATTCAATGCAGCATTCTTTTTTCCCTCCTTCAAAAAATAGAGGATCAGGATGAAGATGCCTGTGAACGAAAGAGCTTGGGGAGAGTAACTTGTGTTGAAGAAACCAAATAAATCAAACAGAATTACGGCCAACGCACCTATTTGAAGTAGGAGGATCAGGTAGAAAAAAAACCGAACAACACCCATTTCCCGTCGTTGCAGATGGGGGTATTTACCGCTGAGGCCGCTTTCTTTTTTTTTAGACATCTAAATCCACGCGTCTACATGATGATACATAAATAATTACAATTTCTGTCTCAAATCCGTAAAACTGACATTTATTAGCAATTATGAGACAGAGATCCCATAGATTTGTAAGATCAATTGTGAGAGTTGGTCAGTTCAATCTAATGCAATAATACAAAAAATCAACAATATGTCAACCGGATTTTACAACGTTCCAATACCCGTCAACGAGCCAATCAAAAGCTATTCCCCGGGCTCTCCTGAGCGCGAAGCGTTGCAGCAGACCCTTCGGGAACTTCGTTCCACCATTGGTCGATTTGCCCATGATCATTGATGGGAAAGAGGTCAGGTCGGGTAAAAAAATTGAGATGCATCCGCCGCATGATCTGGCCCATAACCTGGGTTGTTATCACCAGGGGGATAAAACCCATGTGCTTCAGGCCATCAGGGCCGCATTAAAGGCGAAAGCCCAATGGGCCAATATGCCCTGGCAACACAGGGCTGCCATTTTTCTCAAGGCAGCAGACCTGATTTCCGGTCCATACAGGGCCAGGATCAATGCCGTCACCATGCTGGGCCAGTCCAAAAATGCCTATCAGGCCGAAATTGATGCCGCCTGTGAACTGGCCGATTTTTATCGGTTTGGCGTCAAATGCATGACAGAAATATATGGCATGCAACCTCAGTCGAATCCGGGTATGTGGAACTACAATGAATTCAGGCCCCTCGAAGGCTTTGTTTTTGCCCTGACGCCTTTCAACTTCACCTCCATTGCCGGAAATTTACCTGTAGCACCGGCGATTTTGGGTAATGTTTCGGTTTGGAAACCTGCAAAGAGTGCGGTATATTCGGCTAGTGTCATCATGGAAATCCTGATGGAGGCCGGTCTGCCGGCAGGAGTCATTAACCTGGTTTTTGTATCCGGTCCTGCTGCAGGCGAAGTGATCTTCAGTCATCCGGATTTTGCGGGCATCCACTTCACCGGCTCAACCGGGGTCTTTCAGGATATCTGGAAGAGCCATTGGAGAAAATATCTCGGTTTACAAATCCTATCCGCGTATCGTGGGTGAGACAGGAGGGAAGGATTTCATCTTTGCGGATCCTACCGCAGACCCAACTGCACTGGCTACCGCGATTGTCAGGGGTTCTTTCGAATACCAGGGTCAGAAATGCTCTGCCGCATCCCGGGTTTACATCCCGCGTTCCATCTGGGCGGAGACCTGGTCAATATGTGAGGCTCAATTGCGCAGGTTGAAAATGGGCCCGCCCGAAGATTTCACCAACTTTGTCAATGCAGTGATCGATGAGGCCTCGTTCGACAAGTTGAGAGGATTCATTGAAAGGGCCGGTACAGATGCCGGGGCAGATGTTATTTTCGGAGGGAAATGTGATAAATCTGTCGGTTATTTTGTTGAACCAACTGTTATTCTGGCGAAAGATCCACAGTACATCACGATGAAAGAAGAGCTTTTCGGACCCGTGGTGACCATCTTTGTGTACGAAGATGATCAACTGGACCAAACCCTGACACTGCTCGATGAGACCTCTCTCTATGCCTTGACGGGTGCCATTTTTTCCCGGGATCGTTACTCCATCGACAGGATGACCAGAAGATTGGCGAATGCTGCAGGCAATTTCTACATCAACGACAAGCCAACCGGCGCTGTGGTTGGGCAACAGCCTTTTGGCGGTGCCAGGGGTTCAGGAACCAACGACAAAGCGGGCTCCGTATTCAATATGCTTCGGTGGGTCTCTATCCGGACGATCAAGGAGACCTTTCTCTCGGCAAGGGACTTTACTTATCCGAATTTCCTACCCGATAAATAATCTTCGGGTGAATCTATTTTGTTTGGCAGGCAGATTTTCTAACTTTGCAGGGAAAATCTGCCTGTTATTGTGAAATACAAGGTAGAAAAGATTCCCCCGAAAGAATCCGATTAAATGGTTTTCCATCCTACTTTTGAAAAACGAACAGACAAAAGATGAAACCGCTGATCTCCAAAAAGCTTTTCAAGACCCTTGCAAACAAATATCTCGTTGCTTTTATGGTGTTCAGCGTCTGGATGATTTTCATCGACGACAACAATATTTTTTTCCTTCGCAAGAATGTCAATAAGTTGAAGGAGTACCGGGTTGAAAAAGCCTACTTCATTGAAAAGATCAAAAATGACAGCATTCGACTGCAGGAGATGAAGGTCAATGCCAAAAACCTTGAAAAATTTGCCCGGGAAGAGTTTCTGATGAAAAAGAAAAATGAAGATATTTTTCTTATCATTGAGAAATAAATTTTCTTACCATCGCGGATGCTACTCGATTTCGACATATTTAAGGTAGAAAGCAAACTGGAACCCATTCAGGGTAGGGTGCTGATTGCAGAACCTTTCCTGCCGGGCGACTATTTCAGTCGTTCCACCGTGTTGTTGGTACAATGTTCCGGGGATGGCGATGTTGGATTTATCCTCAATAAACCAACTGATCTTCAGGTTAAAGATCTTTTCAAGGGATTCCCGGATTTTGAATCAAATGCCTTCCTGGGCGGCCCGGTCAGCAACGACAAAATATTCTTTCTGCATACGCTGGGTGACAAAATTCCCGATAGCCTTCCGGTTGGAGGCAACCTTTGCTGGAGTGGTAACTTCGAACATCTGACGGCCATGATTCGTGCCGGATTGGTAGATGAGGAGGAGGTGCGCTTCTTTCTGGGCTATTCCGGCTGGAGCGCTGGTCAGTTGGCAGCGGAAATTGCCGATCATTCCTGGGTAGTGGTTGAACCCGATATCGAGACAATCTTGGCCAGTGACGAAAATTTCTGGAATGAAAGCATCAAAACCATTGGTGGGAATGCCTTGCTTTGGCAAAATTTTCCGGAAAATCCTGAATTGAATTAGCCCGGTGTCTCAAACCCTTTCCTCCCGGTCTTTTCTGGCAAGTTCGGAAAGCCGTCGGGCGATGAGGTCTGTTTTTGTGCTGTAGTACCTACGGTCTTCGAGGCCCAGTACTTTTTCCACGCCATGGCAGGCATCAAAGAGGAATAGTTCCTCTGCCTCCAGCAACTCTTCCGGTTTGATGTTCTCGCGTTCTTCTGAAGAAAATCCTGCCTCCCTCACACTGCGCTCCACTTCGTTGCGGATGGCACAACGGTATCCTCCGGATGCAGCTGCAGGAAAGACGACGCAATCCTTGTTAAGCAGCGCAAAGGAACCGCCTATGCTTTCGCAGCAAGATCCATCCCTGTTCAACAGGATCATGTTGGGTCTTTGCAACTCTTTGGCCTTCCGTCTGGCCTCCTGCCACAAAAATAATCCATCGGCACAAAAGGAGGGTGTTGCCCGGATATCTTTCAATTGACTGTCGTAAAAGGAGAGGATCAACCCGGGATCCTGCACTGGATAATAGCCTCTTGCCATTTCTGAGGCAAACAATACGCAGTTGAGCCGGTCACCGGACGGAAAGAGCTGAATCTCTACCCTGGCAGCGAGGTAAAGTTTGTTTTTATTCAGCAGCCGGGAAACATCCCTGCGCAATTGTCTTCCATGCGAGCCAACGACCTCCGTCAAATCCATTCCGATGGTTTGAGCCGTCTGGTGCAGGTGGCCGCTGATGGATTCGGAAAAGAGAATCTCGTTGTACTCGGCCCGAAAGTATTCAGAGATACCTTCGGCCTTCCCATGCAGGTCTGCCAATGAAAAAACAGCATCCTGTTCCTTGTAAAACTGACCATTGAGCAAGAAATATCCACCTTTCATATAAAAAAATTAATGGCCGGAGGGTGAAAACAGCAGGGCGATAAAATCCCAAAACAGCGACGGGCGAATGAGCATGGGTGTACAGAAACCGATCACAGCGCCCAGAAAGTGGGCATCGTGCCCGATGTTGTCAAGTTTTTTGCGGCTCATGTAAAAGGAGTAGTAGAGGTAAAGTACGCCAAAGATGATTCCGGGCATAGGAAGCACACCAAAAAAATAGATGGGCTCCCAGGGATTGAAAAATATGGCTGCAAAAAGTATGGCCGATACGCCTCCCGAGGCTCCAACAGCGTTGTAGTAAACATTGTTTCGTTGTTTAATGAGTGACCAGGTGCTGGATAAGATCACGGAACCCACAAAGAGGGCCAAATAATAGTAACTGGCATATCCTCCGAAATTAATTTCGAAGTAGTGCTCCACCACACCGCCGAACGACCAAAGCACGATCATGTTCACGATCAGGTGCTCCCAGTTGGCATGAACGAGTGCATGTGTCAAAAGCCGGTAATATTGCTTTTTGTGGTATACCTTGAAAGCATTGAACTGAAACTGTTTGATCACCTCCCTGTTTGAGAAGGCCATCACCGAAACCAGTGAGATGATGATGATCAGCATGATGGATATGGATGCCATGTGTCAGATGTGTAAAATTTTGTAAGTTAATTCCCGCAATAGTTCACCATTCTCTGAAGTTCCTCCCCTGGCTCCCTTTGAACGAAGGTCGTATTCTCTCAAAAGTGACAATACCAATACTGCTTTCTGAAGGGGATAGTTTCTGCCTGCCGTGAGATAATCCTTGACAAAGTAGGGACTCACTCCCAGTTTCTGGGCAACCTCACTTTCATTGCCCTTGTTTTCGATGGTATGATAGGTAAGAATCTTCCTGAAATAGGAGACCAAAATCGATACCAGCATTTGTATCGGGTTCGATTTCTCATTCTCAATGAAATAGTTGACAATCCTGTTTGTATTGTAAACATCCTTCTGCCCGAGCGCCTTCTGAAATTCAAAGGCATTGTACTCCTTGCTGATGCCGATGTTTTTCTCAACGTCGTCGACCGTAATGCTGGTTCCGGGTACGGCAGAAAAGATGACCTTGTCCAGTTCGTTCACAATCCGCTGCAGGTTGTTACCGATGTGATCCGTGATCATCTGTACCGCCTTTTGTTCGATGCCAAGCTGTTTCGTCTTCAGGTAATTGATGGTCCACTCCGGAATTTTGTTTTCATACAGCGGCTTGGATTCCATGTAGACCCCATTTTTTTGAATGGCTTTGTACAATTTCTTTCTTTTGTCGATGGTCTTGTATTTGTAACAAAGTACCAGCACCGTAGAGGGGGCAGGTTTCTCGACATAGGTGGCCAATTCGTCGATGTCGCGGATATTTTGCGCCTCCCTTACCACCACCACCTGTTTTTCTGACATCATCGGATAGCGGCGGGCAGCAGTCAAAATGGTGTCCAGGGTGATGTCCTTCCCGTAAAGCAGGGTTTGGTTGAAGGACTTCTCATTTTCTGTCAATACATTTTCGAGGATGTAATCACTGAGCACATCGATGTAATAGGGCTCTTCCCCTTCCAGAAAATAGACAGTACTGTAGGTTTTATTCTTTAGATCGGCAAGGATATGCTGGAATTCCATGCAATCAGAATTTCAGGTGTTTGACCGATCTGCCGTCGTTGATGATTTCCATGAGTGCACTGATTCCTACCTCGAGGTGTGTGTTGACAAACAACCGTGTCACCTCTTTGTCGCTCTGTTCCGTTTTTACGCCGGTTGAAATCATGGGTTGATCGGAGACCAGCAGCAGCGCTCCCGTCGGAATGGAATTGCAGAAACCTACCGTGAAGATGGTAGCCGTCTCCATGTCTATGGCCATCGCCCGGGTCTTGATGAGGTACTTTTTAAACCTTTCATCGTACTCCCATACCCTTTTGTTCGTGGTAAATACTGTGCCCGTCCAGTAGTCCAGTCCAAGGTCACGGATGGTGGAAGAGACTGCACGCTGCAAGCTGAAGGCAGGCAACGCGGGAACTTCCGGAGGCAGGTAGTCGTTGGAAGTACCATCGCTTCGGATGGCGGCAATGGGCAATATCAGGTTTCCAAGTTCACTCTTGCGTTTCAGTCCGCCGCATTTCCCAAGAAAAAGCACGGCATCCGGCATGATGGCACTCAGCAGATCCATGATGGTGGCTGCATTCGGACTTCCCATGCCAAAATTGATGATGGTGATGCCGTTGGCACTGGCATTGGGCATGGAGTTGTTTTCACCGACGATGGGCACGCCAAATTTCTCTGCAAAATTTTCAACATAACCCTGAAAGTTGGTCAGCAGGATGTGTTTGGTGAATTGATCCAAAGGTCTGCCGGTGTAGCGTGGTAACCAATTTTGAACTATTTCTTCTTTCGTCTTCATTTGGCGCTTTTCTGCAAAATTACCTGCTTTTGCATTAAGTTGGCTGAATTGGAAATAAAAATTTAGTTTTGGCCCGATAATTTCACGAACTTCGTCAGATTATCTTCAGTTGGGATTTTGTTGAAAGATGAAAGAACCATTTCAAAATTCATTCTTCGGCAACCTTCCGGTTAATTTGATTTGATCGTACCATGCAGCTCAATTTACCGTCCTATGCTTTCCGCACTTTCCAAAAAGAGGGCAAGAGCCTGATATTTGATGCTCTCCGGCACAGATGGGTCAAGTTGACTTCGGAGGAGTGGGTCCGACAGAATTTTGTACGGTATCTCGTGGAGGAAAAGCACTTTCCGGCTTCGCTGATCTCCGTCGAAAGATCGCTGCGTTTCAACAGACAGGATTTTCGTGCCGATGCCGTGGTTTTCTCCACGGCCGGAAGGCCATTGCTGGTCATAGAATGCAAGGCCCCTGAGGTCGCTGTCAGCCAGAAGGTATTTGACCAGATTGTCAGGTACAATGTTGAATTTCAGGTTGATTTTTTGATTGTAACGAACGGATTGTCTCACTATTGCTGCAAGCTGGACAAACAAAACCAATCCTATGATTTTCTGAGGGAGATTCCCGATTACTGGGAGATCAACGAAATAATTTGAAAATAGTGGAGCCCGGGCTATTTTGGGTCATTGATTAACCAGTTGCAGCAAATACTCATCTTTCCAGCTGCTGCCATCGCGAACCCACGCTTTTTTTGTGCCTGAAAGCTCAAAGCCAGCTTTTAAAAAAAGGTTGAGGCTCTCCTTGTTGTCGGTCAGAATATTGGCAAACAACTGATGCAGTTGCAACTTTTCAAAGCAGTAGCGGATCATCAACTCCAGGGCTGCCTTGGCATATCCTTTCGACCTGTCGTCCGGATGATGCACCAGGATGCCCATCCCGGCCCGGGCATGATAGGGGTCGAAATCGAAGAGGTCAATGGCACCAACCGTTTTTCCTTCTGAAGTTTCCATCATCATTCGCAGCTGCCTGGATTCATAGATATCCTGGTAAGAATTCTGGATGTAAAGTGTCAGGGAGTGTCTTGAAAAAGGGGCAAGGGTATGGCTGACGGTCCAGATCTCCTCGTCATTTTCCCATCTGTAAAGCAACTCAATGTCTTCTGGCTCCAGGGCACGAAGGACAATCACTTCGTTTTGCAGGAATTTCTTCATCTTTTCATTTTCAGGAGATAATTTGTTCGTACAAAAGCCTGTTGACGATCGAACGGCCCAGTGTGAGCTCGTCTGTGTACTCCAGTTCGTCACCAACGGAGACGCCTCTGGCCAGGGTGGTGATGCGAATATTACTGCCTTTAAGCTTCTTGAAAAGAAAGAAGTTGGTACTGTCCCCTTCCATGGTGGTGCTGAGTGCAAATATGACCTCCCTGATTCCACCCTCTTCGACTCTTTTGAGCAAGGAATCTATCTCAAGATCGGAAGGACCAATCCCATCCATCGGAGAGATGATGCCCCCCAAAACGTGGTAAACTCCCCTGAATTGCTGGGTATTCTCGATCGACATCACGTCCCTGATATTTTCTACCACGCACACAACTCCGTGATCGCGCGCGATGTTGCTGCAAATGTTGCATTGATCGGAGTCGGAGATGTTGTGACAAAGCCTGCAATGCTTCACCTCATCCCTTAATCGTGTCATCGCCTCACTGAAACGATGCACCTCATCCTGCTCTTTTTTAAGCAGGTGAAGTACCAGCCTCAATGCCGTCTTTTTCCCGATGCCAGGCAATTTCGAAAACTCAGTGACTGCCTCTTCCAGCAGCCGGGATGGAAAATGGTCGATGTTCATCCAGCTATTTTATCTTCTCAAAAATAGTAACAGTATGGGATAATTGCTACTTAATTCGGATAAAAGAGGTCTCCGGATCCTAATTTGACCAATCAGGTTAAACCAATTTGCCTCAAAAGAGTCAAATGTGCATATCTAAAAAAAAATAGTAGTATGAAAAAACTTTTATTGGTATCATCTTTAATTTGGATGATGGTTATTACCGCAGTTGGTCAGCCACAAGGTGGCCGTCCAAACTTTACTCCTGAGCAAATGGCCAAGCGTCAGACCGAAATGATCAAATCAGCCGCCGGAATCGACGATGCAACCACTGCCAAAGTTGATGCAATCAACTTAAAATATGCGAAAGAGATGTCTGCCCTTCGCGAAAAGACAACCGACCGTGAGGCCATGCGCGAACCCATGAAAGAGTTGCGCGACAAGAGAGAAGCAGAATTGAAAACCGTTTTATCTGCTGATCAGTGGGCCAAGGTACAGGCAGCTCAGGAAGAGATGCGCAAAAACAGACCAGGCGGCGGTGGCCAATAGCTATCAGCTGCAGATTCAAAAGAAAGCCCTGAATTCGGAAGAATTCAGGGCTTTCTTTTGAAAAAAAGGGAGAACGTAGCGAAGGAGGGTGTGAGTCTCTTGTCCTGAAATGGGTTTACCTAAGAAGTTCTTCACTCTCAACTCTCAATTCTTTACTTTTCACTCTTAGTTCTTCACTTCTTACCCGCTCACCTTCACAACTACTGTTCGCTACCTGCCCAAATCTTCTTTCTTAAACCTGAAAGGCAACAGTGTATCGATGCCATCCACTACCGTGATGGCCGAACTCCCGTCCAGAATGATCTCCATCGGTTTTCCCGATAAATCTTCGTATTCAGCCATCACCTGGCGGCAACTTCCGCAAGGTTTGGCAAATTCTCCGGGCAAAACGCCATTCGAAAGGGTCGAAATGGCCAGTGCCGTAACCGCAACTCCGGGAAATTTCGAAGAGGCGTAGAAAAGCGCTGTTCTTTCTGCACAGAGACCCGATGGATAGGCTGCATTTTCCTGGTTGTTTCCTGCAATTACCTCCCCATTTTCCAAAAGGACAGCTGCTCCTACGTGATAGCCGGAATAGGGGGCATAGGCCCGCCCTGCAGATTCCCTTGCTACAAGCAACAATGCCTTGGATCTTTCGGGCAATTCTTCCGTCGATTGGTATATTTTAATCTTGAACTCAAGTAGTATCTCCTTCATCCTCATTCTGTTTTTTCCAACTCAAAAGTAAACATATTCCTTCATTTATTAGTAGGAGACAATCCCCCTAAATTTTTATCTTTGGCGCAAACAATAGGTTATGCTGAAAAATGTACGGTGGTGTTTGTCTCTGTTCCTGATGGCGGTCAGTACGGCCAGTGTCTGTGCTTCCATGCCGGTCAAACAGACCCGACAGGAGTACATCAACAAATATGCCCGTTATGCCGTGCAGGAGATGATCGATTACCACATTCCAGCAAGCATTACCATGGCGCAGGCCTGTCTGGAATCATCTGACGGGAATTCGGACCTGACGAAAGAATCCAACAACCATTTTGGCATCAAATGCAAAAACAGTTGGACCGGTCCGACCGTTCACCACGACGACGATGAAGCCGGCGAGTGTTTCAGAAAATACAGAACTCCGGAAGAGTCCTTCCGAGATCACTCCGCCTTCATCACAGGCAGTAACCGATACAGTTTTCTCTTTGCCTACGACATCAGGGATTTCAAAAAATGGGCCTTCGGACTAAAACAGGCCGGATATGCCACGGATCCCGGATATCCTGTGAAACTGATTAAGATTATCGAGGATTTTCGCTTGTATGAGTTGGATCAACTGGATTGGAAATATGTCAAGGCACCGCAGCAAAAGACCGGCCATTTTTCTCTCTTTGGCTTCCTGAAAAGGAAACCTGCCGGTCAGAATCTGGGTATTGCCACTGGATTCAAACCGCGCACCATTGAAAGAAGAAACGGTAAAAAAGCCTTTATTGCCATCGAAGGGGATGATTATGCCCGCATAGCGGATGAATTTGGTAAAAAAGACTGGCAGATTTACCAGTTTAACGATGCCCGTTCGGGGGATGTTCCGGAAGCCGGAGAGCCGGTTTTCCTGCAAGCCAAGAGGTTAAGGGCACCGCGTGGCAATGATTTCCATGTGGTTCAGCAAGGAGAGACGCTCAGGTCTGTGGCACAATGGTATGGAGTAAAACTCTCCTCCCTGAGGAAAATGAACAGACTGGAGGAGGAGGCTGAAGTGCCGGCAGGAACTGTCTTGTCACTGAGAAAGATGGCAAAGTAGTTTCAGGAGCCTGAAATAAAAAAATACTGATTAAGCCAGGTTAACAGATATGGGGAGACGTTGCATGCAACCTCTCTGCTGTTTCATATTGCCAGATAACCTGACACATTGGGGAACCCGCGCAGAAACTCTTCGATGCCCATTCGCTTTTTTCCGGCCAGCTGCAGATCGATCAGGGAGAGATAACCATCGGCACACGCAATTTTAAGGTATTTTTTCTGATCTGAAAGGATGGTTCCCGGGATATGGGAATGGATGGCTATTTCGGGAAGCGTCCTGAAAATCTTGAGTACCATGTTCTCTTTCGATGGTGAGGACAACTCAGTCCAGGCGGTGGGATAGGGGCTCAGCCCCCGCACCTTGTTGTGATTTTTGCGGACATCGAGATGCCAGTTCATCCGGCAATCCTCCTTGAATATTTTCGGAGCGTGCAGGCGCATCGGATCTATTTCGAGTTGATCCTGGTTGAGCGGCTTCACTTTGCCATCTGCCAGGGCATCCACGGTTTTCAGCACCAGCCCGGCTCCAATATCCATCAGCTGGTCGTGCAGTTCCCCAACAGTTTGATCAGGTGTGATGGTTACCTTTTCGAAGAAGAGGATGTTGCCGGTATCGATCTCCTGCTTCAGCAGGAAAGTAGTGACACCACTTTCAGTGTCTCCGTTCAGGATGGCCCAGTTGAGGGGAGCGGCTCCGCGGTAGCGGGGCAGCAGGGAACCGTGCAGGTTGAAGGTTCCCATCGGAGGCATCTTCCAAACTACTTCAGGCAACATTCGGAAGGCCACGATGATCTGAAGATCCGCCTTCAGGGCCTTCAACGCTTCGAGGAAGGATTCCTCCTTGAGCTTTTCGGGTTGCAGGAGCGGAATCCGGTGTTCAAGGGCAAAATTCTTGACCGCAGATTGCTGAAGCTTCTGTCCGCGGCCCGCAGGCTTGTCGGGAGCAGTCACGGCGCCGACAACCTGGTAGCCACTTTCCACGAGGGCCTTCAAGCTGGCCACTGCGAAATCGGGCGTTCCCATGAAGACGATGCGGAGATTCTTGCCACTCATTGCTGCAAATTTTGGATTTTGGATTTTGGATTTTCAAAGGGACGTAAATCGTAAATTGAAAATCGTCACCCGAAAATATTTAACTGTTACCTCAGATTGGTATTTCCCTTTATCGCTTTTGGGTGGTAGGGACAGTGCTTGCAGCCATTTCCGCAGCAATAGCCCCTCTCTGTCAGGTATTTTTCGGTCATGATACGGTATCCCTCCGGTGAAAGGTAATAATCTACCCCCTTGACCAGTTCATCCCCATATTTGATGTTTTCTTCCATCCTGATTCAAGTTTCGATTTTGGATTTTCGATTTTGGAATTCGAATTGAATATTGGTTTCGATCATCAGATTAAATCATCATTTCGTCATTCACAACGTGCTGTCAAGGGAATGGCCCATCCTGTCACGTTTGGTACGAAGGTAAAATTCATTGAATGGATTTGACTTGACCTCAATGGGAACAGTCTCCACCACCTTAAGTCCGAATGATTCGAGTCCCACTCTTTTAACGGGATTGTTGGTGATCAGTTTCATTTTGGTCACACCGAGGTCACTGAGAATTTGTGCCCCCACGCCATATTCCCGCTGGTCCGGATCAAAACCAAGGTGAATGTTGGCGTCCACGGTATCGAGGCCCTGCTCCTGAAGCTTGTAGGCTTTGATTTTGTTCATCAGGCCAATGCCGCGACCCTCCTGTTGCATGTACACGATGACCCCTTTCCCCTCCTTTTCAATCAGTTCCATCGCCTTGTGCAACTGTTCTCCGCATTCACAGCGCAGGGAGCCAAAAATGTCACCCGTGGCGCAGGAGGAGTGGACCCTAACCAGGATGGCCTCGTCGGGTTCCCAGGATCCTTTGATCAGGGAGATGTGTTCAATGCCATTGGATTTCTGCAAAAAGGGAATCAGCCTGAAATGGCCGAATTCAGTGGGTAATTTTACCTCTTCTCCTCTTTCGATCAGCGTCTCCTTGTCCAGTTTATAGGCAATCAAATCGGCGATGGAGACCAGTTTTAGGTCCATTTTTTGCGCGATTTCATACAGCTGCGGCAATCGTGCCATTGTTCCGTCGGGATTCATTATTTCGACCAGAACTCCAGCAGGCTGAAGTCCTGCCAACCTGACAAGATCTACAGTTGCCTCGGTATGGCCTGCCCGTTTCAATACCCCCCTGCTTTTGGCACGTAAGGGGAAAATATGTCCCGGACGTCCAAGTTCGCTGGGTTTGGTATCGGGAGAGGCCAGTTTTTGAATGGTGACGGCCCTGTCATGGACGGAAATTCCCGTGGAAACATTCTCTCCGACTGCATCCACAGAGACCGTAAATGGGGTGTCGTGAATCGAGGTATTTCTGCCAACCATCATTTCGAGTTCCAGCTCTTCACAGCGCTCTTCCGTCAAGGCGACACAAATCAGCCCGCGTCCTTCCGTGGCCATGAAGTTGACCATTTCGGGGGTTATCTTTTCCGCGGCAGCGATGAAATCACCCTCGTTCTCGCGGTCTTCATCGTCCACTACGATGATGAACTTGCCCTCCCGGATGGCCTCAATGGCCTCTTCTATGGTATTCAATTTTATATCACTCATAATTTTGATCGTCATTTATGCAAAGCAGGACAGACTCAGACGATGTCGTTCGAGCTGTTCTTGTCCCAAAAACGAAATTTCTTGAAAAATTCCCGGTAGGAATCTATGTTGAGTACGGTTGAATCCGTCACTGCCTTGTACGTTAGAAAAACACCTGCAGGAAGAAAAATCAGGGTTGAGAACCAAACGCCGAACCACAAACCGGAAGTTGCCTCCCTGACATACTTTTCTCCTGTGGTCGACAAGATCCAGTAAAAAATAAAGAGGATGACGGAGACTACCAGGGGCATGCCCAGTCCGCCTTTTCTTATGATGGCGCCCAGGGGAGCTCCGATGAAGAAAAAGATAAGGCAGGCAATGGAATAGGTATATTTTTTGTGCCATTCGGTATCAAAGCGGTTCAGCATGCGAATGTTGGATACATTCATTTCATCTGCCTGTTTCAGGTGACTGAGGTTATTCCTTGCGTTTGCAAGGGCAACTGCCAGCATTTGCTGGCGGATGGGAAGAACCGCTTTTCTCATCACGCTGTCTATGTCGACATATTTGTGGAGTCGGATAACAGGAGGTTTGGACATGTCCTTGCGTGCGATTGCATTAAGGGCCATGGTGATGGGCTGAAGGTAGTTGAGGGTGAGTGACTGTTCGGTGTTTGACATCTCAACCTGTTTGGAGATGGAGTCCGAAAAATACTGCAATTGTTTGTTGTTCAATGCCCTGAATTGGTTTCGGAAGATGCTCTCATCCTTTCGTTCCAATTCCATTCCCTGCAGTTTGGAGTAAATGGTCTGATTCTTGAACTTGTCCATCCTGGTTGGATACCCGGATGCCTCCCTGTTTGTCGACTGCATCTCGGCATGGGTCTCGCCGGAATAGAGGTTCAGGATCATGTAACGTTTGTCGGAGGTGATTTTCATCGTACCCGAATCGGCTACCGTAACCGTCTCATTTCCGACGTCATGCTGGTGGTCGTAGATCATGATATCATACAACATGGAGCCGTCCTTGGTTTTGCGCCCCACCTTGATGGAGAAATTGTCGATGTCATTGGAGAAAACGCCCTCCTTGACCACTATTTCGGGCCTGGTCTGGCGGATGCTGTACATCAGAGCCATCAATTTTTTATAGGAGACGGGTATGACACGGTTGGAAAACTGGAAGGCCCCGATACTCAGGAGTATACTCACCACAATGACGGGTTTCATGATCCTGAAAAGGGAGATTCCGGCTGCCTTCATGGCGAGCAATTCATTGTTCTCTCCCATGTCACCGAAGGTCATGATGGAGGCCAGCAGCATCGAAAGCGGCAGGGCCATCGGCATCAGCATCGCAAGGGTGTAGATCAGGAATTCTACGATAATTCTCGTCTCCAATCCTTTGCCCACGAGATCATCCAGATATACCCACAAAAACTGCATCAGGAGTACAAACAGACTGATAAGCAGTGTGACGATCAGCGGACCAATAAAACGCTTGATGATGTAAAGATGTAATCGCTTCATGAATTGAATGAAGATTCGACTGCAAAGCTAATGCTTTTTTATGATTTTTCAGGGAGTTGTCAGGAACCGATGGCTTTTCTGAGACGACTGATGGCAGCGTCCCAAAGTTTGACCACATCTTCTTCATCTTCCTCGTCCACGTGATCGGTTACGATTAGTGAAAGGTCTTCGATAATCTCTCCCATGACGATATTGAATTCAAATTCAGCGGGTTCTTCACTTTCCGTCCACCTGAATTTGACGTTTTCAAGGGGACGTATGGAGAGCAAATCGGCACTTTGGCTGGTCTTTCCCCAGATGAAAGTATATCTTGCGCCATCCACGAGAACATTGTCCGAAAACCATTCGGCCAAACCAGAGGCGGTACTCAGCCTGCTGAACAAAACGGAGGGGGATGACCTTATCTGAAATTCAAGTTCAATTCTTTTCATGTAGACACAAATACCTTGTATGATAACAATGGGATTTTACATTTTGTTGCAAAGTACCATTTTTTCTTCGAAATCAAAAAAAGGCAGGATACATTTAAATAACTATTTTTTTAAAACAGACTTGTCTGAAAAGAGAAAGGTATTATATTTGCAGGCTCAAAGTTTTGAGATTTGGCGAGGTAGCTCAGTTGGTTAGAGCGTCCCGACTTCACGTCGGGAAGGTCACCGACTCTGCATTGAGCCGAAGTTTTGATAATTTAATGGCGAGGTAGCTCAGTTGGTTAGAGCGCATGATTCATAATCATGAGGTCACCGGATCATCCCCGGTTCTCGCTACCGAAAGAGGTCGTTTCCAAACAGGAACGGCCTTTTTAATTTTTAATTTGCCGCTTTGGGGTAGCTCAGTTGGTTAGAGCGTCCCGACTTTACGTCG
>TBL_comb47_HYPODRAFT_10000977_pt1 | contig 37770 bp, 35 predicted proteins | sample TroBogypolimnion_40_FD_10682 | JGI IMG/M metagenome (IMG submission 10682)
CGGTGGACCCGGGTTGGCGGAGATCGTAGAGATCATAGAAATAGAGGGATAATTGGAAGGACAGGGTAACTGAAATCGCTCTAATTGTGTATTCCGTCGGAGCGATGACGAATATTTTCCAGCTGGAAAAAAGAATGAGGACGCCGAGCACACTGGCAAAAATCAAGAAACCCTCGCCTAGGAAAAACAGAATCTTACGGACAGGGTAATATTTGTTGGAAATTGTGGGCATAATTTTTTCGCAGAAATAGAGGAGAACCAGTAAACAATAATATCCAATTAAACACGCTAATTTTTTTCAAGTCAAGGTGACGTGGTCAAATAGAAGTGGACGTTTTCTTAAACCACTTTGTTCTGAGTCTGGTGGAAAAGCGGAGCCTGGGGGGCGTTCAGGTTTCTGATCGACATTGACACCGGCGGTCTTGGCGGCTACTATCTTATTATATATTCTACAATTTGTAGTGGCGCGTCACAACGTACAACATCCTATATTTAGGGAACAAGCAAAATGCTTACTTATCAGGCCCGGCAGGAACAACTTCAGCGGCAACCCGCCACTTGGCTGGTGACTGGCGTCGCAGGCTTCATCGGCTCCAATCTGCTCGAAACCCTGTTGCAACTGGGGCAACTGGTCGTTGGTCTAGACAATTTTGCCACTGGGTATCAGCAAAATCTGGATGAGGTTGAGAAGAGGGTTGCACCTGCGGCCTGGCAACGATTTCGTTTCATCAGGGGTGACATCCGTGATCAAGCCACCTGTCGCAGCGCCTGCATTGATGTGGATTATGTTCTCCACCAGGCGGCTTTGGGCTCGGTGCCTCGGTCCATCGAAGATCCGGTCAATACAAATGAGAACAATATCACCGGGTTTCTCAATATGTTACTGGCCTCCAGGGATGCGAAGGTCCAAAGGTTCGTATACGCAGCCTCCAGTTCGACCTACGGCGATCATCCCGGCCTGCCCAAGGTCGAGGAGCAGATCGGCAACCCCCTGTCTCCCTATGCAGTGACCAAGTTGGTCAACGAACTCTATGCCGCTGTTTTTGCCCGGTGCTATGGCTTTAAGACTATCGGTCTGCGCTATTTCAATATCTTCGGGCAGCGCCAGGACCCGGCAGGGGCCTATGCCGCCGTGATCCCCAAATGGTTTGCGAGTCTGCTGCAAGGGAAATCGGTTTTTATCAATGGTGATGGCGAGACCAGTCGCGATTTTTGTTTTATCGATAATTGCGTTCAGGCCAACATCATGGCGGCGACCGCAGGCGATGAGGCTGCGGATCAAGTCTACAATATTGCTTTTGGGGAGCGCACCAGTCTTAACGAGTTGTACCGGCTCATCCAGGAGCGGGTTGCTGAAACTGTTCCGGCGGCCGGAGAGGCGCAACCGGTCTATCGTGATTTCCGTGCCGGTGATGTCCGCCATTCGCTGGCCAATATCAGCAAGGCCGGGCAACTGCTGGGCTATAGTCCGGAATATTCCGTGCGTGCCGGGCTCGATAAGGCCACTGTCTGGTACATTAATAAGTTTCTGTAATCTGTTATGGATAACGCAACGATACAGCCTACTTTTTGCAATTGGGTATTGGCTAAGATTCTGTCGATTTGTCACGAAATCTTCACATAGGCTAAAGAATTTATGACCTTCACGGCCTCTAGTCCCTTCAAGGCAATCTCGCCCCTTCGTGTTTTGATAATCCTCGCCTGTATCGGGGCTACCTTTTTCCTTTTGCAGGGCGTTTCAGGCACCCACCGGACACCCATTAAGCAGCCGCTTGCCAAATTTCCAACCACTCTGGGGGATTGGCAGGCAACGTCTTCCCGTGAGTCCACGGATGCAGTGATTAAGATGCTCGGGGTTGACGATTATATCGAGTACAACTATGCGTCTCCAAGCAGTCTGTCAGTTAACTTTTATGCGGCTTTCTACGAATCGGTCGGGACCGGCGGCGGTTATCATTCGCCGAAAAACTGTATTCCCGGCGGCGGATGGGGAATTGATGCGGTAAAAACGGTAACAATCCAGCCCAAGAGCGGTCAGGCCTCGGTGACCGTGGCTGAGATGATTATTAGGAACCGCAACGAGTATCAGGTGGTGATGTATTGGTATCAAAATAGGGGCAGAATTATCCACTCGGAATACTGGGAAAAGATATATCTGGTGCTTGACGCCATTCTGGAAAAACGAAGGGATGGAACTTTTGTCCGCCTCATGGCGCCTGTTCCCAATGGCGATATTCAGCAGACGGAGAAGGTGCTGCAGCAATTCGCGGCCCAGGCTGTCACTGAATTGGAAAATTTTCTTCCTGGGAGATAGGTACTATGCAGAGAACACTATCCCCGTCCCGGCGTCATCCCGTCAACGTTGTCTATCTCTTGCTTATTCTGGCAGCGCTGGTTGGACTGTACTATCCGGTGCTGATCGCTCTGGCGCACGACTGGTCAACCAACGACAACTATTCCCATGGGTTTTTTATTCCCCTCATAAGCGGGTATATGATTTTTATCATGCGGCCGGAACTGAAAAACATTTCCCTGCGACCCGCTAACTGGGGTTTGCTCTTGCTGCTAGCTGGGCTCGCACAACTCTATATTGCCAAGGTTGGGTCGGAATTTTTTTTACAAAGAACCTCGCTCATTCTTGTACTTTTAGGCATCACACTGTTTCTTCTTGGCAAGGCGATGACCCGTAAGTTGTTGTTGCCGATTGCCTATCTCCTCTTCATGGTGCCGCTGCCTGCCATTCTCTGGAATAAAATCGCCTTTCCCATGCAGCTCTATTCCAGTGCCATTACGGAAAAGGTCATCCAGTTGGTCGGTATACCCGTGTTTCGTGAAGGCAATGTCCTTCATCTGGCCCAGACCACTCTGGAGGTGGTCGATGCCTGCTCCGGTCTTCGTTCATTGACAACCATGTTTGCCCTCAGCGCTGCTCTTGCCTGGTTCAGCAGCTATGCAACCTTGAAAAAATGGGTGTTATTCCTGGCCGCCGCACCCCTCGCCATATTTGCCAATATTATCCGGCTCACCGGAACAGCCGGCCTTGCCAGCTTTTACGGCGAAAAGGTAGCACAAGGTTTCCTTCATGAGTTCTCAGGTCTCTTCACCTTTGTGTTTGGATTAATGCTGTTGGTCCTGACGAATAAATTACTCCAGGGTAAGCAATGACGGCAGGCACTTCCCTCTATCGTCTTTGCGAGCAACGCGAAGCAATCTCTCATGCAATAGGCAGAAGAGAACCTCTGCGCTAGTGTTTTGCTTTTTTGTGGGGCCTGCCAGCTAGTTCATCCCTCTCTTCTTGTTTGACCTCCATCCTTTTCTGGCATAAACTTATTTTATTCGGAGCCTTTTGCAAAATGAACGCATGCACGCTGTGTCATTTCGACCAACGGGAGAAATCTCTTACGTCAAAGGTTGAGATTTCTCGTTATAGTTCGAAATGACAAGGAAAAAATGATTTGTTCCGTTTTTGCCCCCCAGGGCGCAGGAAAGAATCTTGTCATTTTGCAAGAGGCTCTTCGGATTAATTATTGCGCTAACCATATACTTGGCGCTCTATCTGGTATTGCCGCTTAGAAAAAATTCGGACACATTGGATGTAAGTTTGATGATGACAATCAATATATTGTTTTGGTTTTCTTTTTTCTTTATTGTTTTTACTTATATAGGCTATCCTTTAGTCCTGCTTGTATTAGCCCGTATTTCCCCTAAACCTGTCAAAAGGATGCCCAGCTTTACCCAACCTTTTGTTTCAATTGTTCTCGCCGCTAAAAACGAGGCTCAGGGAATTGAAAACCGATTAAGGAATTTATTAGAGCAAGATTATCCTGCTGATAGGTTCGAAATAATCATTGTATCGGATGGATCAGTAGATGCTACCGAGTCAATCATTCAAAAATTAGCAGCTGATTTGGCTCCGGATCAGGCACCAATTACCTGTCATGCCTATAACCCCTCGAAAGGCAAGCCTACTGCACTCAACATTGGGATAGAGCATGCCGTGGGAGATATCATTGTTTTTGCAGATGCCAGGCAGCAGTTTAACAAAAATACCGTGTCGCAATTGGTTGCCAATTTTTCAGATCCAACTATCGGCGGGGTAAGCGGAGAGCTCGTTTTCTTGCAAGAAGGTGATAGTGAAATCAAGGCACAGATGGGGGCATACTGGAAATACGAGAAGACAATCAGGAAGTCGGAAAGCGCGAGCGGTTCGGTAGTCGGTGCCACAGGTGCTGTTTATGCTATCCGCAAGCATCTCTATCAACAATTACCGCCAGTAACTATTTTAGATGATGTTCTCACGCCTATGAACATCATTATGCAGGGATATCGAGTAATTTTCGACGGTGAGGCTGTCGCTTATGACACGATATCGAAGGATGTCGGGCATGAATGGAAACGAAAAGTGAGAACTCTGGCTGGCAATTGGCAGCTTATTTCTCTGCGGGCCGAGTTGCTTAACCCTCGGCAGAATACATTGTTGTTTCGTTTTTGTTTTCACAAGTTAGCACGACTCGTTGTCCCGTTTTTTCTACTCCTTTTGTTGCTTACAAGTGCTCTGCAACAGGGTGTTTTTTTCGGATTAGTGACATCAGCGCAGTTCTTAGTTTATCTTACCGCTGTTTCAGCCTACTTCTTTCCGAAAATCCAAGGGAATGGTCTGGTAAAAACAATTTATTTTTTTTGTACGCTGAATTTGGCAGCTATTGCTGGCTTCTTTGTTTGGATAACAGGCAGAAGCGCAACAATTTGGGCAACGAATGAGCCTCAATGATGTAGTTCAGGTCGAAAAAATGAGGGTAAATAAACTAGTTAAGCCTTGTCCCTCTGAATTTTTCGTATGTGTCTAAATGAACGCGTTTTTAAACGAAATATCAGTTTTGTAGGAAACTGGCTGTTATGCAAATTTCACCATGCCTACGCTCCGAGCGATATGCAAACCAGAAAAGTTAGCAGCATTTACTACGCAAAAGACGACCCTCGTAAACCCAAATCGCATGACTGGGGAAAAGATGCTGCGGTCGGCAAGAAATCAGCGGGTTTGCTCATGATCCAAGGGCCGCTGGGACTTAGATGCAATGGAAATATCCGACAATGGAAAATTGAAAATGGCGGGTGGCTGGGCAATAATCCACCGACAAAGAACCGAGTTGATTGCTGGTTCAATAGAAATATCCGCATAACAGGCTTTGACACAGATGTTTTCATACGCCTTTATACACATGGAACTCAAGAGTATGTAATGAAAATGCTTTTCGATGACGGTGGTTATATTCAGTTGTTTTCTAGTTTTGATGAAATTTCAAAGGAAGAAAATAGGTATTATCTGAGTGCGACAGAAGATGGAAATACAGAATATTCGCCTCGGCTTCGGGGCCATTTGTTAATTCAAGGTGCGTCAAATTGAGTTGTTAGAAGCAATCCGCTATTATTGGAATGGGTCAGTAAAAATTATATTTTCATGCAGAAACGAATTGACACTTCAACAGCAAAAAATATTTCTTATAGCGCTATTGGTAGGATTGTTGCGTTTGCCTTTCAGGCATGTGCAAACGTTATACTTAGCAGGGAACTTGTTTCCAGCGATTACGGCATTGTGAACTTTGCGATGATACAAGTAACTTTAATGGCGACATTAGGTAGTTTTGGGATAAATAATGCAGCAGTTCAAAGAAAGGAATTCAGCGAAAATACTTTATACACAGCTTTCACCATAAAATTGATTTTGAGTATATTGATATACGCCATATTGTACTTCGCTGCCGGCTATTCGGTATATTTTTTTAATGACCTCAATGTTGTACGCATAGTAAGAATACTTGCTCTAACTATAGTAATAAATACATTTGCTTTTATTCCATCAACTTTACTAGCGAGAGAGCTTGAATTCAGGAAAATCGTGATGGCTGAAACTGCCAATTATGTTGTAAGCGCCATAATTGCGATTGCAATGGCAGTAAATGGGTTCAAATTTTGGAGTATTGTAATAGCGTATATCTTTTCCAATATATCATTTGTAACAATGGTGAACATCTTTAAGCCATGTAAGATCGTATTCAAACTCGATCGGCAGGTAGCTGTAGAACTTATTCGCTACGGTTATAGCGTTCTGTTGGCTAGCCTTGTGTCTTTTGCGGTGTTTAATTTTGATAATTTTATCGTTGGTGCAGTGGCGGGTTCCTCTGTGCTCGGTTATTACGGCTTGGCGTTTAACTGGGGTTCCATGGTTTGCGGGATCATGTCAGCCGTAGTTTTGAGTGTGCTGTTCCCAACATTTTCGAGAATGCAGGATGAACCTGAAAAGGTCAAGGACACCTACTTGGAGATCCTCAGGTATTCTGCTATTTTTTGCGTAATATGGAACCTAACCCTCTTCTGCGTTTCAGACCTGTTTCTGGTTCATGTACTCGGCAAAGGGACAGATAAATGGTTGCCAGCATTGACTGCTCTAAAGGTATTCTGTGCCTACGGGGTGATTCGATCGCTGATAGAACCTACTAATACTTTGCTTATGGCAAGTGGCCACCCAAAACTGGTCCTGAAATCAGGTGTTATAGTTGCGGCTGTTGAACTATTGCTCATTTATCCGGCAATTAAATTTGGTTCAATAGAAGTTGTCAGTGTCGTGGTGCTTATTGCTTATATGTGTCAAGTTTATTTCTCTAGTAAATACATTGGCAGTATTTGCAATATTGGACTATCGGATCTTGCTAATATATTATTACCTATTTTCGGTACGGCAATAGTAATATATGTTTTGTATTATGCACTTCATAGCAAGATACCAAATTCTTTTACCGGTTTGATATTGGCAGCATCATTTGTGGTGGCTGCATTCATTGTATTTTATGGTTTTGTTGCTGGCTGGACGCATTATTCTCGAATATACGGTTTGATTATTAAAAAATGAATTTTTTTATTGTTAGTATTGGTAAGTTCAACAGTTAGCTAACATCATGAAATGATGCACACATAGACGAATTCGATTGGCGCAAAATAAATCGTAAAGCACTTGAAGATTCCGCATACGTGCTGTGAAGCGTGTTGAGGCGGTCGAGAGACGCGAAGTTGTCATCAGGGCTCTGGGGCTTTCCAGGCCTCGCCTCAACGAATGGATTGCTAAGTACCGTGGGGGCCGGGCGAGGCTACTTCGGAGTAGCAAAGCGAGTGACCGTCCCTCTAAGCTTGCCGAAAAGGGTCCTCGATAATTGAAATTTTTCTTCGCGCTTCAGACAAGGGGGATGATATGGGAGCTGCTCAACCGAGAGTTTAGTGTTCGGTTGAGCGATGTATCCGTTGGCCGATTGTTGCATAAACTTGGCCTGAGCCAGTAACTTGCGGTTCAATCAACAGGGCCTGGCGCTCTTGTTGTCATTTGGAAGGCCAAGGATTTTCCTGCAATCAAAAAGCTGGCCAAGCAAGTCGGCGCTGACATTTATTTTGGAGAAGAGGCTTCTCTTCGGCCCGACTACCTATCTGGAACCACTTGAGCCCCTAGGGGGGCGCCACGGTAGTTGTCACAACTAGTGCTCGTTTCAAGGTGAATTTGACCTTTCCGATTAGCCCCAAAGGGGGAGTTGCGGTTTATGGCGACAAAGAAGACGTGTGAATGCACGAAGTGTTTTGCGAATTTCCCGATCAATTGATTGCCAATGCCACAGTTCCTGTTTTTTTAATTATTGACAATCATTCTGCTCACACCTCGGAGAAATTTCGGGAGTTTGTGAGCAGCGCCAAGCGCAAATTGAGATTTTTCAACTTGCCACCTTATACTCCGGAGTTGAGTCCCGATGAGCTTGTTTGGACTTATCTAAAAAACCATAACATGGGCCGGATATCGCACTATCATGCAATCGCTTCAAGAGCTCACGGACAAAGTAAAAGGATTCTTTCGTCATTCCATCATCAAATACACCAAAATGTTCGGTGATTTATGTATTTATTAGTATTTGTTTCAATTTAATTTTAAGAAAATTTTCATTAAAAATGATTTGTGCTAAATTTTTCAATATCAACTGACAGGGGGCAGGTGGCGTGAGTTTTTTAGGTTTATTGTTAAGCATATTTCTCCTCACTTTTCGGCCACAAGATTTCGCTCCTGGTTTTATGGGAAATCGGGTTGTTTTTTATAGTTTGGGATTAATATTTTTATTTTGGATATTCAATGGCGCGAAGAAAGATCTTTTCAAAACATCTCTTGATAAATTCGTAATTTTTTTTCTTACCTGGTGTGTTATTTCCTCCATTAGTACTCATTGGTTAGAATATATATACACAACTTTTATTGATGAAATAAAAATTTTATTGATTTATCTTTTTATTACAACGTTTATTGATTCTATTTACCGGTTCAAAATAGCCCTCTGGTTTACGGTTGGTTGTATTTTTCTTGTAGCTGCTATGGGTATCTTGCAATCATATGGTGTCGACATAACTGGCGCAGGGATGTTGTGGGCCTCTGACAAGCAAGCGTGGCAAATCAGAGGTGCAGGGAATTATAATAATCCAAACGATTTAGCCTATTCGGTAGTGCTTATAGTCCCCTTTGCCTTAGGGGCAGTTATAAAAGGTCCAAGCTTAATTTCTCGTTTTTTATCTAGTGGTTTACTTGTCACCGCTCTTTACTCTATTTATTTAACGAGGTCCAGGGGTGGGCTTTTGGCTCTTGCCACATGCCTTACGTTATGGCTTATCATGTGGATAAAAAGTCCTGGTTTGAAACGCATTATTGCAACAATAGGTACTATTGGGTTAGTTACTGTCTTTGTTTTAAAATCACAGGGGTATAGGATTGATGCTTCTGCCATGGGTAGAGTTGAAGCTTGGGCCGCAGGTATGGACATGTTGCGGGCGCACCCGCTTTTTGGTGTCGGAAAGGGGCAATTTCTTGAATATTATGAACGAGATTCTCACAATTCTTTTGTAAAGGTAGGGGCTGAAACCGGAATTGTAGGACTGTATACTTTATTGGGAATATTGGTTTCGCTGTATTTCTCTTTAAAACGTTTTTTTCTCACTGATTTGTTTGATGAGAGAAAAGTATACGTAGTTGGTTTTGCAGGGTATTTTTGTTCATATATCACTGCTTCAATCTTTTCATCAAGGCCGTATGATGTAATATTTTTAATTGCGACAGCAATGACAGGAGCTTTGTCTCGAATTGATTTTAATGGATCGGAATCGACTCACAATATCAAAAATCATAAATATACATTTTTTCTAATGCTAGGGGTTCTTATTCTTTGGAAATTGTTCCTTGTGAACACTTGGTAACCCCCGACGATAAAAATTATTGTTAACGCTCTGGTGTACATGAAATGCTTTTTTTGCGTACTCTGTAGATATGCTTGCCGGCCTGACTGACCTCGGAAAGATCATGTTCACCAGAACATGTGTCACACATTGGCCAGTTCATCAAAGTAATTTAAAGGCCAGTTACAACCAATCCCCATAATTTTTTACGTTGTTCGATAGCACTCAATTGCTTAAGATCCAGCATTGACATGCATGATTAACCAAACAGGACACTAAAACGTGGCCTGACACCAAACGTGAGTTGATATTATCACTGCCAACACAGGAAGTACGTGATACATTATATGCCAAAGGTCTCAGTTATAATCCCAACTTATAACAATTCGCAATATCTTCTTCAAGCTATTGCAAGTGTTCACGCTCAATCTTATGGACCTATTGAAATTATTGTCATTGATGATGGATCAACTGATAATACGTCGGAAGTAATTGGTGCCCTAGGAGGAGATATTATTTATATCAAGCAGAGCAATGGTGGCCCAGCTAAAGCCAGAAACAAGGGCATTGCAGTCGCCAAGGGTGACTTTGTAGCCTTTTTGGATTCAGATGATATTTGGTTGCCAGATAAAATCGAAAAACAGATCGATTTTTTTAGAACTCACCCTGAGGTGGTTCTTGTGTATTCACGTGCAGCAAATTTCAATGATGGTTTTATGGAAAAAAGAGAAGAGGTCTTTCCTGTAAGAGTCGTATCCGGTTTTATTTTCGATGAAGTTTTATTTGGTCTTCTCATCCTTTTGTCCTCAGTTGTTGTTAAAACTTCAATCATAAAAGAAAATGGATGTTTTGATGAGGCTTTAACCACCGCAGAGGATACTAACTTCCTTTTAAAGGTTGCATATACATACCACTTAGGGGGGCTTCCTGAGGTACTTGTGTTAAGGAGAAAACATCTCGGTAACCTTTCAGATAAGGTAGATATCCGACTTGGTACACTTGAAAATTTAAATCGTATAACGGCGGCCTTCCCGATTATTCATCCACAACGTTACCTACCCATGCGCTACGCCTACAAGATCCGTGGCAGAGCGCTTGTTAAAGAATTTTTTCATCACCAAAAATATGATCTAGTGGTGAATACCAGCAAGGAGATTGTCCGTATTGGCATTTTTGACCCAATAATATATCTTTTTTGTTTGATCAGCCAATTGCCAGTGCCAATTATCACTTTATTACGTTTTATATGGAAGAAAATTGGGCTGAATAATCGTTATCTTGGTGCGGAACGATGATGCCGGACACTATTAATATGGACCCTGAAAATAGACATGAGAAGACAAAAGTTTTATTTATTATATATGATCTTGAACGTGGGGGTGCTGAATTGCGTTTGCTCGATTTGGTTAGAGGGTTTCCCAAATCGATCGAAGTGTACATCTGGGTAACCTCCTCCTTTGTTTCTTTGCGTCAGGAATTCCTTCAAGCTGGTGCTCATGTTAAACTTTTCCCCTTTGATAAGATTTGGGTTGAACCTTTGAAATTGTACAATTTTACCAGGAGTTTTGCAAAGTTGCGCCCTGATTGTATCAATGTTTTTGATTTCAAAGGCCTGCTCCTTGCGTCTCTTTGTTTACTTTGGTTCAGATTTGCGCATTCCTGTAAAATATATTTCCACTGTATCAATTCTTTTTCAGATTGGTTGGAGACAAATAGGGGGAGGGGGGAAACAGTTGGAACTGAAATGGTGGTGTCAGAGAAAATGCCACAATACTTTATATGCAAAATAAAATTATTGAAACAGCATCTACGGAATGAATTATTTAAAATTTTGTTAAGGAAATGTTCGGGATGCATAAGCAACTCACAATTTTCAAAAGATATGTTTGTTAAAATTGTTGGCATGCTCCCTGAGAGGGTAAAGTTAATTTATAACGGAGTCGATCTCGATAAATTTATACATTCCTCCCATGCTCGGAAACGAATTCGTCGATCACACAATATTGATGATAGTTATATTGTCATTGGTACAGTAGGGAACTTCCGTCCTGAAAAGAATTATGAATTCCTTCTTTCAGCATTCAAGCAGTTACTTGAAGAATTTCCTATGTTAAAATTACTCTGTGTTGGTGGCGGGACCCTTCTTTACGAATACAGGATGATGGCACAAAAAAATGGGATAGAGAATGCCGTGATCTTCCCTGGTTATGTCGATAATGTTCCAGATTACATGAGTGCTATGGACTTATTTGTCCTCTGCTCAAAGTGGGAAGGTTTACCAAACGTAGTCATCCAAGCTATGAGTTGTGGACTACCGGTAATAGTTTCCGATGTTGGTGGTTGCGGGGAAATCGTTGAACACGGTGTAACAGGTTTTCTATTTACTGTTGATGATACACAAAAATTTGTCGGTATACTTCGAGATATTATGAATAAAAAACTGGCAGTTGCGGGGATGTGTGCAGCGGGAAAAGTGAAAGTGGCACAAAAATTTTCAATCGAGAAAATGATAATAAGATACGGTGATTTATATACCCAACCAGGACGCATTATTGATTAAATTTCAAACTCAAGTTTCCTGTGAGCCTGTCGGACTTTTTGTTTTTAAATGTTTTAATTGAGAAGCGAAATTAACCGTTTCAGAAACACCATGATTTAAAGACGGCAAAACCTTCCAAGTGGACAAAAAGCGCCAATGGTATCCTTGATAAAGCAGTTAGAGCAAAAAAACATTAAACAATAGGGCTCTATATGAAACTCAGCCCGATACATTGCCCACCCGCCTTGTTACATTTACCTCTGCCTGGGAAGACAGGGTAATTTTTTTGTTGCAATGCCAGTTCGTGCGGGACTTCACCTTAGATTTTGCTGAGTATTATATAGAGCCACTTTAAACAATGAGACTGACCGCACGGGACACTAGTCTGTTGTGTCTGCTGTTTTCTTTAGGTGACAATTTTGACCTCAATCACATTTTCTTCATCTGCATTCTCTCGTCTTACGATGCTTGTTTTTTTGGTTAAGAGCGACTTGTATCGTTATGATGGTGAGTTATCGTTGCGTGCCTTTTTAAGGAATTATATTCATGAACCTGGGTTTAATTTTTTAGTTTGGTTTAGGGTGTGCTCGGTGTTTCATTCTAAATTTATCGGTTGGTTACTTCACAGAAAGAAAATTCGTTTTGGTATCGATATTCCTGCAAAAACCGCTGTCGGAGAAGGTCTTTATATAGGTCACTATGGTGGTATCGTTATCAATGGACGGTCTGTCATTGGTAAAAATTGCAACATATCACAAGGCGTAACCTTGGGGATAGTCAATAGAGGGGAGAAATTGGGCGTGCCGGTGATTGGCGATTTTGTATATATTGGCCCTGGTGCTAAAATCATAGGTAAGATTAAAATAGGCAACAATGTTGCTATCGGTGCTAATGCAGTCGTTACCAGGGATGTGCCTGATAACGCAGTTGTTGTAGGGGTACCAGCACGTTGTATTTCATTTAATGGCTCTGCTGGGTATATTAATAACGTCTTGAATGGCGAATGTCTTTAATCACTTGCAATTAGTCTATTTTAAAAAAGATCATATCATGCATTCAATTTAACTTGATAAAATCCAGGAAAAGATATCCCCGTAGGTTGCAAGTCAAGAAGCAGTTTGCAAAACCCTTCTTGAAAACATTCTCAACCGGCTCTGTGGTGCAGACCACAATATCCCATCAACCTCAAGAAGTTGAGAGAGAGGTTACTCTTTTTGGGCTTGTTTTCCTTGGCTAAAAAATGTCAGATTTTACACCAATACCTGTCTATAGGAATCGGCATCAAGCTCAAGCTGAAAATGGCTTTTTGCAAGGCCAACTAATTATATTAGGATATTATCTTGCAGGCACAATTAAGATATCTACGATAGAACCTTCTCATGAAAAAAGTTCTTATTATAGCCTACAGTTTTCCACCAGTAGGGGGTGCAGGTGTTCAACGACCTCTTAAGTTTGTAAAATATCTACGTGAGTTTGGCTGGGAGCCCCTCGTCCTTACGGTGGACAACCCCTCCGTCCCAATTGTCGACCGAACTCTCTTCGATGATATCCCCGAAGGTGTCAAGATCTTTCGAGCTAGGTCATGCGAGCCTTCCTATGCAAAGAAGGCTTCTTTTTCTGAGGTTAAGTCAACCAGCTTCGGTTCGATTCAAAGGAGGATGTTCAAAAATCTTGTTTCCTATATATTCTTGCCTGATTTTCAAGTATTATGGTGGCCTCATTATTTTAAGGAATTGATGAGCATAGCAAAGAACGAGAAGATCGATTGTATTTTTGTGACAGCGCCGCCATTTTCGGCTTTCATTCCGGCTGTATTTATAGGAAGCTTGTACAAGATTCCAGTGATCCTTGATTATCGAGATGAGTGGGCGTTTTCTCGGAATCAGTTAGAAAACACCAACAAGAGCACTTGGGCAAAGTTTTATGATAAAATTTTCGAGAATTATGCGCTCAAAAAATGCGTTGGGATTACCGCTGTCAACGCTAGTTATATTGCCGGGTTGATGGGTGCGTATCCAGTGGTTGCCACGAAAAGGACTCGAGTCATTACTAATGGCTATGATGAGGCTGATTTTGCTCAATATTTGAAAACGTTTTCTACAGAAGTGCCTAACGGACCTATTCGCATTATTTATTCTGGAACGGTGTGGCAGGCTACTTCACTCAAGAATATAATTTTGGCCTTTTCTGCACTTGTCCGTGAAGGAGTAACTCCTAAGTTTGTTTTGGATATCTACGGGCGTGTCGTGGATCAGGAAATGTCATATTTGGTGACTGACGATGTCTCGAAATTTATCACTCTTCATGGGTATGTAGAGCATTCGGCTGTCGTGCGTCATCTGCATGAAGCTGATGTTTTATTGATTTCACTCTCCAGTCTGCCAGGGGCCGAGAAAATTATCACCGGGAAGGTTTTTGAATATATGGCGACTGGGAAGCACATACTGGCGGTCGTTCCAGAAGGGGAGACGCAATTCATTGTCCAGAATGATTATGACAATGCTACTATTGCCGACCCGATCAACATTGAAGAAATAAAAGAGAAAATGCGAATGATAATGGATGGTATTGGAGGAATCCGAATGAAAAAGGGATGTTGTAGTGATAAATATCTCAGAATTAATCTAACCAGAGAACTTGCTTCATTGTTTAATGAATTAGTATGCAACTAATATATAGGCTTGTTAGATATTCTTTGTGTGCCTTTCTTACCATTAAAAACCGAAATTTTTTCCCTTCCAAAAAACAAGCCGTCATCTATCTGACTTTTGATGATGGGCCTCACCCTGTGCACACTAAAGAGCTCTTGACGCTCTTGAATGCATTCAATGCTAAGGCCACTTTTTTCGTGAGCGGCGATCAGTTGGAAAAGCATTTGGATATAGGTCAGTTGCTTGTTTCGCAGGGGCACGTCTTAGGAAATCATACATACTCCCACGCTCTATTGGTCGACCTAGACCAAGCCGCATGCCAGAATGAGATAAAAAAGTGTCAGAATATTATTGATTCAGTGACGGGATGTAATTGTCGTAAACTGTTCAGGCCCCCAAGAGGGCTTCTTCCTTTTATGGGGGTATTTTGGTTAATGGCTAGGAAATATCACATTGTATTATGGACAGTTGATTCATTCGATTCACATAGATGGAAAGGTCAGCAGGCTGTGGAGAGTTTAAAACAACGAGTCAAACCTAATGCTATTGTATTGTTTCACGATGATTGCGAGATAGCCTATGATGCCCTTGTTGAATTATTGCCTTGGTGGAAAGCGCAAAATTATGAATTCAGGACGTTGTAGATCATGAATATCCTGTTCATCTCGAGCCAGTTTCCAAATTCTGTCGAACCGAACAAAGGTATGTTCTCCAAGCAAATTGTCTTGGCAATGGCAAAAAGGCATTCAATACAAGTCATTTCGCCTGTGCCACACATTGGCATTCTTGGCTTTTTAAATAAAATTAAGAAGTACAAGGTGATAGCACCTGCCCAGGAGGTTGAGTCTCTTGCCGGTATCCCCGTTCACTGTCCCCGATATTTTGCAGTTCCTGTTGTCAGTACATTGCAGCACTTTTTTTTGTACAGGACCCTCTATAGGATAATAAGTCGAATCGCACAAACATGGCACATTGATGTAGTGAACTGTCATTGGCTTTACCCAGACGGAGTGGCAGCCCAAACGGTTTGTAATCGTCTGGAGATCCCTGTGATGCTTTCAGCGCTGGGATCCGACCTGAATCGCTACATGGGGTTCAAGTTGCGACGTTCGTTCATTGTAAACGCGCTTAATCAAGCTGATGCGGTTTCTGTCCTAAACCAAGAAATGTTCGACTTGTGCTTAAGCTCTGGTGTTACCCAACGAAATATTCATGTCATTCCTAATGGAGTTGATACCGAAAAATTTATTATCAGGGATCAGGACGTATGTCGTAAAAAAATATCCATCCCCATTGGCCCCAAAATCGTATTGTTCGTCGGCTCGCTCTACCATGTGAAAAATGTTGGCACTTTGATTGTGGCATTTGCTAAAGCAGTAAAAAAAATGAACAACGTAAAGATACTATTATACATAACAGGAAAGGGTTATCTTCTCAATGAGTTACAAAGACTTGTTGCTGAACGTCAGTTGGAAGATAGGGTTGTATTTATCGGGCAGGTTTCACACGATGAGTTACCTGTTCTCATGAGTGCGGCAGATTGCCTGTGTTTGCCAAGCTTCAGTGAGGGACATCCCAATGTCATGATGGAGGCCATGGCGTGCGGTACGCCTGTGGTGGGCAGCAGGGTGGGTTCTATGCCTGATTTTATTAACGATGAAAGCGGATTTCTATTTAACCCCCATAATGCTGAAGAACTTTCAGAAATGCTGCAAAGGTGCCTCTCTTTTCCTTATAATCGGTTGACTATAAGGAAAAGAGTCGTTGGCCTAACGTGGGAAAACTGTGCTGACGCTTACATTAGTTGCCTCGCAAAAATGACCGAGACGTTATGATGTCATTCTTCCTTTTACTATTCTTTGGTGCTTTATTATTGTCATGCAGTGCATGGATTTTGTTCAAAAGAAAGATGTATTTGTGGCTCCCGTCATTCTTGATGCAAGTATTTAAAAGTATTGTACTGCGGACGACCACTCATGAGCCGGTACATATTATCATTGCCATATGCGATCATTTTGATTTTGGATCAGCTGGAAAATATCAACAGGGTGAGGAAAAGAAGATTGAGCGTTGGATGTCAGAGTACCCTCATTTTGCCGACAAGCATTTCGATAGCTATGGACATAAGCTGAAACACACTTGGTTTTTCCCGCCTCACTACCATCGGTCGGACTATCTTAAACGAATCGTTTCGCTCTGCTCAGCTGGCTATGGCGAAGTCGAAATGCATATGCACCATGACCATATACCACCATTCCCGGACACATCTGAAACTTTGCGGCAGAAGATCAAAAACTGCATCGCCGACTTTAGTAAGTATGGTGTGTTTACCTTGCCTGACGGTCATAAAACTTTTGCCTTTATCCATGGCGACTGGGCCTTAGACAATTCACGAAATGGCAAATACTGCGGCGTGAACGACGAAATAAAAATTCTTGCTGAAGAAGGCTGTTATGCGGATTTTACCTTTCCTTCTTTGCATGAAGCGCAACCAACAAAAATAAATTCAATATATTATGTTAAAGATAATCCGTTGAAACCAAAGTCATATAATACAGGGCGTGATGTTGAAGCAGGAGGTAGTCCATGGGGGGATCTTATGTTGGTTCAAGGACCACTTTATCTGGCATCAAAGAGAAAATGGGGTATTCCTTTTTTCCCGAGTATTGATGCTGCTGAGATCCAACACCCCATTAATTTAACAGTAGACAGGGTTAAGATATGGCTTAAAGCAAATGTTCATGTCAAGGGGAGGTCGGAATGGGTTTTTATAAAGTTACACACCCATGGAGCGATGGACAAAAATTTTGAATATAATTTTGGGAAATTGGCGGATAATTTTTTCACTGAACTTGAATCGGAATATAAAAGCAACCAGTACAAAATACATTATGTTACGGCACGGGAAATGTACAATATAATTAAAGCTGCTGAAGCAGGAAAAAAAGGAAATCCAGACGAATTTAGGGATTTTATAATTCCTCGCTATGTTTACTTGCCATTGTAATTGGCAATTATTCCTTAGTTTGTTTGAAGTACGCCTCATCTAATAGTCTAATAATTCTTGCAGGGTTTCCTGCGGCAATTGAATCATCCGGGACATCTTTCGTGACAAGAGAACCACTTGCAACAATTGCTCGATTACCGATAGTAACTCCTTTGAGAATAGTTGCATTTGACCCAATCCAAACATCGTTTGCGATGGTAACTGGCTTCACATCCTCTTTCGTGACAGGTTTATTGGCACGGCGTTTCATGAAATTCTTAGGATGGCCATCGTTATCCCGTATGGTAACTCTGTCAGCAATATAGCAATTATGCCCAATCATAACTGTTTGGGCTACGCTTATGTTTAATTGAGATCCAAGATAAGTATTGCTTCCGATGATAAGAGAAGGCTGTTCATGCACTTTACCTCCCGAGAAAGTTGACACACTGTGTAAAGCAACATGATCGCCGATTTCAATAAACAGTTTTCCGACGAGGCATGGCATCCCCTGTGCGCTGCCTTTTGACATAGAAAATCTTTTACCTACAGAAACGCATTGTGATTTGAAAAGAGGTTCGTAATATAATTTCATAGTGAGCCAACGGTAAAAAGATACTCTTATGTTCCACTCCAAATACATAATTTTATGCAATGATGGAATGACGGGAACTTCAAATTTTACTATATTCTTCAGAACTCTATAAAGAGTAAAATAAAATGGAGTTTCATGTCGTCTAATATTGAGTAAGAATTTATCTATAAATCTCATGCAAATAGTTTAGTTCGTAAAGATTGAATTGATAGTTGGGATGTTGTTATTTTTTGTAAAATTGTTGTTCTCGAAAAACCTAAATATGTAGTCTGTTAGATTAGTTGCATCACCCGCAAACCCGCGTTTCGCATCTGTCGTATAAGAGGTCGGGCAAGCGACAGTTGCTGATGCGCAGAACGCGGCATAGTCAGATGTCCTCATTTCCGCCTGAATCCACTCTTGCAGAGGCCAAGGCCATAGTGGGGTGGAGGTTTCCACGTTCCATCCTGTATCGTCCTGGAATTGCCCATCACCACCAATGCGATTGACAATTTTAGCGCCTAATTGACCACCAGAAAGGCCCCCTTTGTATAACGATGATCCAATCTCTATTCGTGGGGGGTAGAGGAGTCCATTGGAAAATGGGTCAGTTGTAATTGCATTTGTTGGCGCGATTCCTACTGAACCAACATTGAAATAATCAACGTAATTACCAGTTGATCCAGTTAAGAATAATGCCCCGGTTATACCTCTGGCTATAAGGTTCATGGCAGAAGGGTTAGCGCTATGACTTGTGTCTCCGTAAAATCCGGAATCCTTGATTGTACCGAAAACACTCTGAGTCGTTTGCGTTGACCGATAGGAAAAAGCAGAAGAATTAACCCCAACCAATGTAATGTTTGTGAAGGTATTGTCTGGAAATTTTGTGAATATTCCTCCCCCCACATTTATCGCAGAAACATTTACAAATCTATTTCCACTAGTGGAGATAGAACCCACTCCATATGCGTTATTAATCGCAAGGCTTCCCATGACCTGTAGGTGATGATTATACGCAGGGTCTTCAGCTTCAAACGCCACAAAAGAACCACAAAGGTCATTCCCCAATATATTTTCCCAGTAAATAGGAAGATTAGAGTCAATGTCTATAACATTAAGAAAAGCAGATTCTCTTTTGTAATATGAGAAAAAAGTAGCCACTGGATCATTGCTCAAATCATCCTTCTTAGCCCAATCATTCCTTGCGATACACCTCCTACATATATTATACCCAGGTCCGGTTGATTGAAGGCCCCTGCTATTATCATAGAAAAGAAACTTGGCTCTACCTTTTCCATAGGCGATGCAATCCTCAAGAAGATTATAGGTTCCGGTGATCGACCACGCTGCGGTGTTACCGTCAGTCACTCCCATGGAAGAACATTGTTTGAAGTATATATAATTCCAGAAACTTGCAGTTGCCACTCCATCCCAATGAATACCATAAAATTTTATATACTGTGTAGTCGTCCCAATTCCACCGGATTGGTCGTTAAATACAGCACTTGTGGTAAATCTCACCTTTAGAATGTCTGTTATGGGGACAATCCCAGATGAATATCTAGTAGTATCAGTCGTTGATTGCCCAGGAATGTTCCTCGCCATGATGGTTGTCATTTGAGATTTGGATGTTCCAGATGGCGGCTTGTGGGAGTTGTCGATACTGTTATTTGCTGCTGTGTAATTACCATCATCAATAATGAGGTTGTCCCCACTCCCCATCCGCGCCATCGCCGCTTGTAAATTCCCGTAGCAGTTAGCAGTTGTCCAAGTATTCGCAGATGGCGTTCCGCTTGTCCTTGCCCCTCCAACCATCATGCAAAAATCGGCAGCAGAGGATTCGTTTGCCACCAACAGAACAAATAATATGATTATATTTAACATTATTTTAATCATTTATTTCTCCTTATTTTATCTTTAATTCATCTATTTTAGATGTATGTGTACCACTTTTCAGAAAAATGATATTCGACGATGATGATCTTCCCCAATTCGCATCCATGGTAACTGCAGAACCTTTGCTAAAGAAAGCTGCTCGAGAGCCATTTATGTACAGTGTACCAACACCATCCGTCTTGTTAAATTCAATTTTTATGTGAACAACCGATCCGGCTGTAAATCTCATAGCACTAGCGAATCCAGTGTCAGCAACATATGAGGATGCATTATCATCGTAGAGGATGAATTTCCAGCACCAATCTGCTCCCCCCCCATTTGTCCCCATTAGCATGGAGCTGGTTCGGTTACCCTGTACAGTATCCATAAAATAAGTCCAGTTACTAAATATAGTATTGCTATTGTCATGTGAAGGGATGAAATCGAACTCAATGGTAAAAGCTGTTGTTGAGACATTTGTTGATGGTATAGTAAAACCTGAACTTGTTGAGCTTGCCTTGGTCAATGCATTACCAACTGATCCAATTGTAAATGTAATGTCATTAGTTGCCGTTCCTCCTATACCAGTGGTAGGGCTGGTAAGATCGGATAGAGAGTCTAGTGTCGAGTAGAATCTATATGGACTTAACATGATGGTATTATTGTTAAGTGCCACTCCACCCTTATCATCCACGATAGTCAATACTACATTGTAATTTTTATATATATTTGCATACGTGTGGTTTGCATTAATACCATTGCCTGTACTTCCTTCTCCGAAATCCCACATATATTGCAGAATCTTGCCACCTGAGTCGGTTGAGCCGCTAGCGTCGAAAGTAACCGTACTGCCGTTGATTGCATAGGTGAAGACTGCGACGGGTGGTTTATTGGTATTAGCGGCATCTGTGATGGTTACACCCTTGAGGCTGCCGGAGAAGTCGGTAGCGGTTGCGGTGGTGAGCAGGGCCAGGGAGATTAATCCAGCTAGTGCAACGTAATGCATTCCTGATGTGCCGAGTGACACGATCCGGCTTAGATACGGGGTGTAAAGGGCTAGGGAGGAGAGAGAATTATTTTTCATTGTTGCTCTCCAAGGTTGCGTATGAGAGTTTTTGATAGTGTTGGGTATTTAGCATGGTTGATGATTTTGTATGGGATTGAGATTGCCGCGCTACGCTCGCAATGACGGTTGAACTTTCGCCACCTGTATTTACAATCACCTATATGGCATAGGCTTTTGTTCTGGCCAGTTTTATTGGTTGCACAGACCAAGGAACTGGCAGGGATAGTCAATTGTATAAATGCACTCTTCATCGGCCAGTGTCTGAAATCCAATATTGTTTGCTTCATGAGCGGTATCAAATTCCACGGTAAATGTTGCAAAGTTCTATTATTGAACCTTATTGAGAACAAGGTATCCGACAGTTTCCGCAGTGTGTGTTATGTTGGTTGATTTGGATGTTTCTTCTTGAACCTTCACTTGAAAGTTGGTTGCTGAAACCTGCTGTACTCTTAATGCCGAGGGGTCGGTATCGTTGGTGGTCTGCATGTCGGCAAGCAGCATCGGTGGTTGTGTGAATGGTTTCGTGAACGATTTAGTATACCAGGCATTGGTGACCGACTGGCTTGTAGTGGCAACTTCATACTGTACAGAGCCGATGGTTCCTTGCCCAGGCTGCCAGGCAATGAAATTGACAGTTTCAGGGACATGGGTGCCTGTGTTCTTCTCCTGCTCTCTGAAGTAATAGGCAAAGCTGGAGAGTCCGACATTTTTATTGCGACCACTGATGGTATTCGTTCCATTGACTGAGGCAATGGTGGTCATGATCACCGGCACTTTGGCAAAAGACTTGCTGAAGCTTACTGTTTTGAAACTGGTGGTTCCTTGAAAAGTTCCTGCTTCAACGCTGGAGCCGTCCGGTAGGGCAATCCGGCCTTTTTCCATGACAAGATAGGTGATTGTTTCTGCAGGATGAGTGCCATCCTCATAGTTCCACTCTGCAACTTTGATGTCAAAGCCAGTTTTATCAACGTTGCGCAGTCGAACGACGCAAGGGTCGGCGTTGTTGAAACTTGGAGGGCCAGCGACCACAATGGGGTTCGTATAGGTTAAGGTCAGGGGGACACGTACCCAGGTATTGCTGACCGCAACTTCTCCCAGTTCAATGTTTAAGGCTGCAAACGGGTCTGGAACTTTAACGGTTATGGGTATAGTCGTGGTGTTATTTGCACCTTGATTGTCGGTCACCTGCAGAGTTGCGGAAAAGGTTGCCGCAGTGGTGTAGGTATGGGTAGCGGTCTTGCCTGTGGCCGTACTGCCATCGCCGAAGTTCCAGACGTAGGAAGCGATAGTACCGTCGGTATCGGTGGAGGCTGAGCCGTCAAAGGAAACCGCCAACGGAGCTGTTCCGCTTGTCGGTGTGGCGCTTGCTACAGCTGTTGGAGGTTTGTTTATTATAACCACTGGAGCTGTAACCACGATGGGGGTGTTGGCCGAACTAGTTAGGCCGTTACTGCCGGTGACCGTTAGGGTTGTTGCGTAGGTTCCGGCTGCAGTGAAGGTATGAGATGTGCTCGCTCCGGCAGTCGATGAGCCGTCGCCAAAATTCCATGCATAAGAGGTAATGGATGTACCGGTTGCGGCTGTAGACCCCGAGCCGTTGAAGTTGACTGTTAGTGGTGCTGCGCCTGCGGCTGTAGAGGAAGAAATTACGGCTGTGGGTGGTGCTGGTGGCACGATAATGGTTGGTGCTGTAGGCGTCACCGTAGTAGAGGCAATGCTGGTCAGGCCGGTAGCGTCGGTAACCGTCAGTTTTGCGGTATAGGAACCAGCTGTAGTGTAGATGTGGTTGATTGTATTGCCGGTAGCCGAGGAGCCATCGCCAAAATCCCATTGATAGGATGCAATGGTACCGGTGGAAGATGTAGCGCTGAAATTGATCGAGAGTGGCGCAGGACCGCTGAGAGCATTGGTAGTGATGACAGCGTTTAACACAGCACTGCCGGTTGTGGTGCCGGTGGTGTCTGCCGTATAGGCTAGAGTATTGGAAAAGGCGGTTTCGGTACCATCGGTTGCAACTGCGGTCAGTGCGTAGATGTTGGTGGTGCTTATATTAACGGTACACGCGAGTTGTCGGGCTGTTGGGTCAGCGGTCTGGCAGATAAGAATGTTATTTTGATACATTCGAAAGCCTGTGATACCTGTAGTGGTTGGGTATTCCCAGCTAAAGGTGACAAGATTGCTGCCCGAGGTGGTGACTGGAGGTGCTGTGAGTGTCGGGGTGCTGCTGGTAGTAGAAAAGGCAAAGGGTGACGATTGCGGACTCTCGGTGCCGTCGATAAAGATCGCTGTCAACGTGAAATTGGTTGTGGCTGCGGTTAAGTTAACCTGACAGTCCATGGCGATAGCGTTGGGGTCCTGGGTCTGACAGGTAGACACGCCTTCCTGATAGAGCTTGAATCCAATAACAGCTGGCGTACTTGGCGGAGTGTACCCCCATTCCACATGAATGGAACTACTCGTTGTCGCTTGAGCGAAAGCCGGCAGGAAACAAATGAGCGTGATAAGTAAACGAATTATAATGGTATGCATTGTCGTCCCCGCATGAAGAAAAGTGTGGACCGTAGAGTCGTCGAATGTATCGATGCACGGAACGTGCCATAGAGCTGATCGGCGTTTTTGCGATGATTTCGGTACGGTTGCACCGATGGCGGCTGATATGTTGAATCGTTGAGTTACCATTTGGTAATTTCGCTGAAGTTCAATTGCACGTAATGTATCAGGTTTATCAATGTGCCCTGGGAATAATAGCCCATTGGGCCTATTCATATTGACTGGTCGAGAGGTCGTCTTTCTTGTTGCTGACAGATTTTACTAGGGTTGAGAGTGTTTTGTTACACATCCTTTAGTATATATTATATGACATTGAAGAGAGGAAAAAAAGGGGGGGGGATGAAATTCCGTCTGCAACGAAACGCACATGCAACGCCCCAGATTGATTCGATTTTTTCGTAAGGAATAATTCGAATTCACATGTCAAGCTGAGCCTTTTGCAAAATGAATGCATGCATGCCGTGTCATTTCAACCAACGGGATAAATCTCTTGCTTCAAAGGGCGAGATTTCTCGCTATCGCTCGAAATGACAAGAAAGAATCTTGCCATTTTACAAGAGGCTCAAGAGACATCTATCTTTCACTGTAATAATAATTCTGCTGATATTCGTAATAACCAAAAACTTTGGTATCGAGCATGTTTGCTTTGTAAGCGTTGAAGACCACGCCTATAATTTTATCCCGACCTATGGCATCGACTAGAAATTTAACATATTCCCGGCGAGATTCGCCATACCGTACCACGAGAATCACCCCTTCAACATGCCGCGCAAGAATCGCTGTCTCGCTGGCAGCATGGAGGGGAGGGCTGTCCAGCAGGATAACGCGATCGTCATAACGCATGACCAGTTCGTCGACCAAGCTGGTCATGGAGGCAGAACCCAGGAGTTCGGCAGGGTTGATTGATCGGGATCCTGCTTGCAGGATTGATAATTTGTCGATCCCGGATGGCACCAAGAGCTCAGACAGCTGCTTCTTCTGTTGGAGATAATCAGCTAACCCGGCTTTATTGCTCAAACCAAAAAGGGTATGTTGCGTAGGTCGGCGCAAATCGCAATCGGCCAGCAGGCAGTAATTGTCAACCCCCTGGGCTAGGGAAATAGCCAAGTTTGCACAAATAAAACTCTTTCCTTCACCCGGAGAGGCGCTGGTAACCAAGATACTTCGAGGCGCTTTTCCGGCGGCAGGATGCAGAATATGCGTGCGCAGGGCACGAATGCTTTCTGCCACAGGTCCGGTCGTCGCTGTTGCCAGAATAAGGCGGTCGTCCCACCGCCCCGGTTGTGTCAGCTTGTCGGCTGCGACATCGGCCTGCGGTTCTGGAATAGCTACAAACCCTTGCCTTTCCGGGGGACTGGGTTCGCTGCGTTTTTCCGTTTCATCCCTTTCCAACTCTACCGATTCCTCAGCCCGTTGCAGTGCCTTAAATACCTTTCCCACGTTATCCTCCAGAGGAACCAATCAAAAATGCAGATACTGCAGCCAAGATTCGGGCAACATCTTGCCAAGAAGAGAAAATTCCCGGGTCATCGGGAGAATTTCAAGCAGCAGAAAAATAAAACAAATGCCAATAACACCCAAGCCGCAAAGAATTGCTAAGTGTATGCCTTCCGGCTGAGCCGGTTTGGCTACAGGGAGCGGCGTATCTTCTCCAGGAAAATGGAGATCGTCAATACTTTCCCGAATGAGTGCCGCGCCGATCACTGGCTTGTTTTCCGCAAAACCTGTGAGCAGAGCATGATCGCCGATAATGTTGATGAGCCGTGGTGTTCCATGACTCGCATTATGGATCATGACAATCGCCTCCTCGGAGAAAATATTGAGATGACGGGCTCCTGCTGTACGCATACGGAAGAGGATATATTGCCGCGTCTCTTCCAAATCAAATCGATTGAGATGAAATCGGATGCCAATGCGCTGCCGCAGAGGCAGAAGGCGATCATCACTCATCCGTTCATTTAATTCCGGTTGGCCTACCAGAAAGATAGAAAGGACATCCTGACCTTTTTCTTCAAGATTGGATAACAGACGTATCTCCTCAAGCAGGTCTACGGGCAAGACATGGGCCTCGTCGACAATCAGCAGAACCCTTTCCTCTTTCTTAAAACACTGCTGAAGAAAGAGACCGAATTCGATAAGGAGCATCGCCTTATTGCCATCCCAGTTGAGCCCGAATTTATTGGCAATATAGGAGAAAAATTCATCGCGAGACAGGATAGGGTTGTTGAGCAGGCAAAGGTGAACATCCTCATCAAGGGAGTCGACCAAGGCCTGCAGCAGGGTAGTCTTGCCGGAGCCGACATCCGCGGTCAATACCAGAAAACACTTTTTACTGAGAATCCCGTACTTGAGAATTGCCAACCCCTCCTGGTGGGTTTCACTCATGAACACCGCCGCCGGATCAGGAGTGAGCGCAAAAGGTTTTTTGGTTAGGCCGTAATACTTGGTATACATTGCAGATAGTTTCTATTGAGAAGTTAAACAGGGTCTTGGGATCAGACGATAATCATGCCTTTGAACCACAAATAGGCGATTGCCGCCATCAAGCCTGCGCCATAGATCGAAACCAAGGCAACGCTCAACCGGAAAAGAAACCGCGCCTTACTGGTCTCTGCGTCCTTTTCGATATAGGTGATGGCGCAGACCACCGGTACCCCGATATATTCTTCTATTTCCCCGACATCCTTGAATGAGGTATCCACTAAATCAAGGCCCAGAATAGTGCCGAAGCTCAACGCCAACCCTGCAGCGATCGCTACCAGAAGTATTTTTAAGAAATTCGGCTTGAACGGCTTTTCGGAGAGGCGGGCGGAATCGACAATTTTAAATTTGCTGCCCTTTTGATTGTGTTCCAAATTTTGTGCAGATTGCGCCTGCAGATTCTGGGCGACCAGTTGATCATAATTATGACGCAATTGTTCATAATCCCGGGTTAACCCCTTCCATTCCGCTTCCCGTACAGGCGCTGCCTCAATCCAGCGCTGATATTTGGCCATCTCGTCGGGAATAACGGCCAGGTCGGCCCGTAATTTTTGAATATTGGCATCAATGCCTTTGAGTTGTATTTGCAACCGTTGGTTTTCCAGGCTTTCTGAAAGGTAAGACCTGCCTGCAGTCGAACCTGTGGCCTGACGGATTGTGGGTTGTGTCTTGCCGGCAGTCTTTTCCAACTGTTCAATTAACTGTTTGGTCCGTCGGACTTCTGGATGCTGTTCTGTATATTTACCTAGGAGTTCATTAAGATAACTGCGCTGACGTTGCAGACGGTCGGCATCGGTCTCTGGCAGTCGGGATGACGAACCTCCTGGGTCGACAGGGGCGCGTGTAGCGGTCAGCCGTTGTTGCCAGGCTGCCTGTTCCTGTGCCATGACCTTTGTGCGTTCAAGCTCCTGGATGGAATTTTGGATGCCCTGATTGCGGTCGTTCAGTGCTTTGAGCCGGGCAAGGTTGCTTTCCCGTTGTTCCGGCATTTCATTGTAATATTTCAGCTTGTAGTCCCGCATAAGAACCTCTTTCTCATCAAGGACCTTTTTGGACATTGCCAGTTCGTCCTGGGTATATTTAGAGGTGTCCGTCGCGCGTTCTTCCCGATACTTGAGGTTTTCTTCGATAAAAAGCGATGCCAGGGCATTGGTAACCTTCATAACCTTTTGGGCGTCGGTTCCCTGATAAGAAACACTGAAAATGTCCCCCTGGCGCGATGGACTGATAGTGATCTCCTTGCGCATTATCTCGATGACATCCTCGATCGGCAGCCGCTTTCTCGCTGTCTCATAGAGAGAAAATTGGGTAATGACTTTTTCAAGACTGTTGCGGCTGGTTACTAATTCTTTCAGCGTCGCCAGGGATTCCTGCAGTCTGTTCCTTCCCTGTTCAGGGTCCATCTTTGCCGGATTGATCTGTTGTTGTTCGTAGCTGAGAAGAGAGGTACTCTGATATATCTTTGGAACATACAGATAATAAACCAAGCCGGCAGTAATGGCGACCAGCAGGCTGACAGCGAGGAGCCGCCATCTGTTGATAACAAGATCGACATATTTTTTAATCAGTTGACGCTGTTTAATGTCCATGATTTATTGAATTTAATATTAAAATTATTCTTGACGGTTTCGCAAAAAGCAGGAAAATCTTCGTTCTGTCATTTCGAACGCAGTGAGAAATCTCTGGATTCGCGCGAGATTTCTCGTTGCTGCGCTCCTCGAAATGACAGAGATTGTTTTTTGCGATTCCATCATTCTTTATCCATCATGCCTACAAAGGATTCTACCACCTGTGTGATAGGGGACATCCATGGATGCCACACCGCTCTCACCCTGTTGCTGCAAAAGGTTCTGCACCGCGCAGATACGTTTGTCTTTCTGGGTGACTATGTTGACCGGGGACCCAATTCCAAAGAAGTGGTGGCGACCGTTCTATCCCTGCAGAAAACGCACGGGCGAGTGATTGCCCTTATGGGTAATCACGATTTTCTCTTTCTGCAGTACCTGACGGGTCAGGACAGTACACTTTTTCTTCAGGTCGGCGGGCGACAAACCTTGGCAAGTTACGATCTGGCTCCGTCGTCGGATCGTGACGAGATAACCCGGCTCGTCCCCCCTGCGCACCTTTCCTTCCTCAATACCCTGCCACTGCACTGGGAAGACCAACACGCCATTTACGTCCATGCCGGTTTGCAGCCCGGCTGTCATCTCAGCCAGCAAACACCACAATGGTGCTTGTGGGCGAGAGAACAATTCATCCACACCACCTACGATTTCGGCAAACCGGTTGTCTTCGGCCATACCGCCTTCAGCGAGCCTTTGTTGGCATCGAACCGGATAGGCATAGATACCGGAGCCGTATATGGCGGCCGGCTCACGGCCCTGCTACTGCCGGAAAGAGAATTCATCAGCGTTCCAGGAGAGCTGGCAGATTTTTAATACTTTTGTATGGTATATGATAATCAAGGAAAAGACAAACGAGTCCGTTACAATTCCTCGAAAATAAACGACATGGCCGCTGCAATGTTGGTAGATTTCATCCTGAAAGAGGATAACGTGCCACCGGCACTGGGATCACTCAGCAGCCTGATGCGCACAATTACGAATACGTCGAATCTGCCCCCCGGAATATATAGGGGTTGCATGGTCTTCCATTTGAGCTTTTTTTTATTTGGATATTCCCATCAGATACCAGGCAGATGGAATATAGTTTTTCCCTACCACCTCACACCTGTGCTAACATAATCTTTAACGAAATCCTTTTGTCCTATTTGAATCTTTATGGCGGCCTCTTGGCAAGAGGTTCAGGTGATGGACGTGCAATCATGACGACTGAAGAGCAATTTGACGATAAAGCCAACCGGCCAGATAGACTGACAGCCCTCCGGCTCGGAAGAATAGTCGTCTTTGGGGCTGCAGGAGTTGCCCTTATCGCTCTTGCAGGCCTGATCGGATATGTCCCGGGAATGCAGGTTATGGGCAGGATTCGGCTGGATTACGTCCCCATGGCACCCAGCACGGCGTGTTGTTTTTTCATCCTTGCGGCAGTCCTGTTTCGCCAAGCCCGAAGACCTCGACAAGGCTCCAGCCTAATGGTTATGCTCGTTCTCCTTGTCACGATATTCTGCCTGTTGGATCTTATTGGCGAATTGGTGGGAGCTGACCTTAATTACGAGGAAAGGCTGTTTTCCGGGATTGGAACGCTACGTGGAATTCCCATTGGGCTCATGTCTCCAGCCACGAGCACGACCTTTATCGTGGCCGGTTTGGGTTCACTCTTGCTCTTATTTCGATCGCTACGTCTTCGTAATACCCTCCAGCGCCTCGGCGACTGGGGGGCGAGCTTAGGCCTCCTCACCATGCTTATCGGGGCAACGGTACTTTTAGCGTACCTGTACGGCACCCCATTTATGTACAGGGGCACCACCATCCCGATGGCAGCCACAACAGCCATTGCTTTTCTGTTGCTTGGTAGTGCATTAGTTGCGACCGCTGGTTCAGAAAGTTTTCCCTTGTGCTTGGTAACGGGTGATTCGACCTCTGCCTTGCTGTTGCGGGTGTTTCTTCCCTTGACAGTAATAATAGCTTTTTTACACACTACCCTGTCTCGATTTGCATCGGCATATCCTGCAATCAATGAAGCATTCCTCCTGGCTATTTTAGTAGTGGCCGCAGGAACGATTACTGTTTCTGTCGTTGCCTTTACCTCACACTCGCTCGGTAAAAGACTCGATAAACTTACCAGTGAGCTACGGCTCAGCGAGGAGCAGCATCAGTCCATCCTGTTGACAGCCATGGACGGTTTCTGGCTGGTGAACATGCAGGGGCAGCTGTTGGAAGTCAATGATACGTATTGCAGGATGAGCGGTTACAGCACTCAAGAACTGTTGAACCTGAGCATATTTGATCTGGAAGCCAATGAGTCGCATAACGAAATTGCCGCCCAAATCCAGAAGATTGTAGAATGGGGCAACCATCGTTTTGAATCCCGGCATCGACGCAAGGATGGGACGTGTTTTGATGTCGAAATCAGCGCTCAGTACCACCAGGAAAAAGGGCGGTTAGTGGCTTTTTTGCGTGATATCACTGACCGTAAACGGGCAGAGGTCGATAAAGCTAAGCTTGAAGACCAACTCCAGCAATCCCAAAAGATGGAATCGGTAGGACGACTCGCAGGTGGCGTGGCACACGACTTTAATAACATGCTCAGCGTGATCCGAGGGTATGCTGAGTTGACCTTGGACGCCATGGACCCTATTGATCCGCTGTATGCCAACCTTCAGCAAATCCACACAGCGGCTGAGCGATCATCTAATCTAACCAGGCAGCTGTTAGCTTTTGCCCGCAAGCAGGCTATTTCCCCCAAAAGTACTCGATTTAAACGAGACCGTCGAAGGGATGCTTAAGATGCTGCGACGACTCATCGGCGAAGACATCCAGCTCCAATGGTTACCCGAAAATGGTGTGTGGCCGGTCAGTGTGGATCCTTCGCAAATCGACCAAATTTTGGCCAATCTCTGTGTCAATTCCAGAGACTCCATCCGCGACATCGGCAAAATCACCATTGAAACAGGAAACTGCGCTTTTGACGAAGCCTACTGTGCCGATCATCCAGGCTATATGCCTGGCGAGTATGTGCAGCTGGTTGTTAGCGACAATGGCTGCGGCATGGACAAGGAAACGCTGTGTCACATTTTTGAGCCATTTTATACAACTAAAAGCGTCGGCGAAGGTACCGGCCTTGGCTTGGCTACGGTGTACGGTGCCGTCAAGCAAAACAGCGGTTTTGTTCGAGTGTACAGCGAAGTCGGGCATGGCACGACATTCACGATTTATTTGCCTCGGCATGGAGTGACAATCGAACAGGCCGCAGTGGAGATGTCGAAGGAACCACTCGTGCATGGTGATAAAACTATTTTGTTGGTGGAAGACGAGCCAGCCATATTGGAAATGATCACGCTCATGCTCAGGAAGCAGGGGTATTCCGTACTGAGCGCAAACCGCCCAGAAGAAGCTATTCGTATTGCTAGAGAGTCCGCCGATGAGATCCATCTCCTCATGACGGATGTGATTATGCCAGAAATGAATGGGCGGGAGCTCGCTGAAAACCTGTTGTCCCTCTATCCAAGCATGAAGCGTCTCTTCATGTCGGGATATACCGCCGACGTCATCGCTCATCACGGTGTGCTGGATGCCGGGGTGTGTTTCCTGCAAAAACCGTTCTCTACCAATCAAATGGCTGCTAAGGTTCGAGAGGCACTAGAGAGTTGAGCGGTCTTGGATTTCTACAGGCTTCATGAAGCCCCCTGATGGAAAAATTTTGCGACTGTTTGTGTGTTGATGATTATATTTGAGTACAATTTTACCATTACTTTTGAGCTGACTTGTCCAAGAGGGCTTTACTGAAAAATAACCAACTGTCCCATTCTAATGTATATAAAAAGATGACAAGCGCTGCATATCGAAAATTTTTGATTCAATTATTAATTATATCGGGTTCAATTTTACTCTTGATGACAGCCTATGAAAGTGTAAAATCAATTTTATTTCCCGATATAACGCTCTGGAAATCGCATTTTATCACTATAATTTTCAGCGCTTTCTGCGGAACAGTTTCTTCGTATTTTATTTTATTTAATCAAGTAAAGATTAATTCAATATTGGATAGGAAAAATATTGAAAATGAAATGCTTAAAAATGAACTGCAGGAAACAGTAAGTAAATTAACAATAACGTTGTCTGAGTTGAAAACCCTGCAAGGACTGCTGACGGTATGTGCATCATGTAGAAAAATTAAAAATAAAGACGGATCGTGGAGTCAACTGGAAGCCTATGTTCACGAACATGCGGAAGTCGATTTCAGCCACGGTATATGCCCTGAATGCGCAAATATACTCTACCCTGATATTATGGAGAAGATAAAAAAACTGTAGAGATATATTACTGACCATGAATGTTCATCGTGAAAAATAGCGACTGTGATATCTCCAAATTTACAAAAAAGCAGCCTCCGTGCTGTCGCGATCTTTGAGGCGTTCAAGGGAGCCGTGGTGCTCGCTGTGGGTTTTGGATTGCTCCGGCTTTTGCATAAAGATGTGCACAAGATAGCCTGCGAGTTTATTTCACGAGCACATTTAAACCCAGCGCACAAGTATCCCACCATATTTATCGATTTAGCATCTGATATAACGGACCATAAATTATGGTTTTTTGCGAGCTTGGCCCTGATCTACTCGGCCTTTCGTATTGTTGAGGGGTATGGTTTATGGCACGAGAGAGCGTGGGCAGAATGGTTAGCTGCAGTCAGTGGAACGGTTTATCTACCCATTGAAATTTACGAAATATGCGTCCACGTTTCATACGTCAAGGTCTTTGCTCTCATCGCGAATATAATTATGGTGAGCATAATCGCATACGTGTTGATTCAGAAGAGACAGCCCCAGAATACAATGCTCAGATAAGCTCGCTCTCGCGAGCAATTGAGGGTGTTGATTATGGAAGCTCACCGGAACCGGTTCAATCTCTTGAGACGGTGCTATATTGACTTCAGAGAAGACTAAAGGAGGAGTGTTATGCAGACACGTTTGCTGACAGCGCTGCTGTTCCTATCGCTCACACTGATCTGTTCTTTGGTTTCTGCCGCTGATTTTGCGCCGCCGCCCGGGTGGGGTCAGCCTGCCGCACTTCCGCAGGTAAACGGTCAGGGACACGTTACCTTTAAGCACGGCGGGACAGACCTGACGCTGCCCCTCAACCAGATCACGATCGACACCTCCCAGCCAGACATGTTCATCGTGTCGCTTAAGTATGTCGATGCCAAACAGGAGAACAAGCTTGATCTCACCTTTACCTCCATGCCCAAGCTCGGTAAAGACGACCCTCGCCTGATCTCCGGTTTTGTGGTCACGACCAAGGATCACGGCGTGTCCAAGGCATCGGCTAACAAGACCAAGTGCGATTTGACAATTGCCGGTTTAACAGCGCAGGCCGTGTCTGGCGCGCTCTCCTGCAAAGCCATGACTGACATGAGCGCCGAACAAGCAGCGCCTGATGTCACCGACCTTAAGTTTGACGGCAATCTCAAAACACAGTAACTGGGGCGGGCGCTACCCGTTTTCACCATACCCGGCTTCTGTCTGGTGTTTTTTTGGATTGCCAATGTAATTTTGTACTCCCCGGCTCCGCTGGTGGCCATCTTGAAAATAGGTCTGATCCGCTATCGCTCTTTGCTTCCTTTCAGGGAGATGGGGATACTGTCGGGCCTGCAGGAACATCGTTGCTGGTTTGGTAGTAATAGTCATACCGACTCAGGATGCTGCTGGTGAAGCCCCACCCCTCACTGTAGGACAGGCCGCTGTTGTCGGGAATGATGATCTTGACGTACAGATCGTTGCCGAAAAAGGCCTTCATCGCAGCAAGTTCGTTTTCCAGCGCCGTTCGATCGAGGTTACGGTAACTGCTCTCACCCGCCTTACGGATACTGTAGCCTGTCTTCTGATACATAACCTCGACGACTTGCTTATTTTTAGCAGAGCGCGCTGGTTTCAACAGCTTCTGATATTTATTGTCGAGTTCAGTGAACTCACCTTGCAGGCTTAACAGTTTTTGGTCGCTTGCATCGGCCTTGGCACGCAGGCTGGACAGTTCTGTTTCCTTATTGACGGAGCTGCTCCGGGCAGCGGTCAGCTCAGATTGTATTTGGTCACGTTCTGCAATCAGCCGGGTAAACTGACCTTGCAGGTCATCGATGGTTTTGTTGCGGCTCAAGAGAACATTCGCTTGTTCACCGCTGTACGCTTGCAGCCGGGCAAGTTCAACTTTCAGGCTGCTGCTGGCCTTGCGGGATGCCTCGGTTTCAGCTCGACTGTGCAGCAGCTCTGTTTCCAGGTCAGAGGAATGTTGCTGATAGTAGGCCAGTTGTTCTTCAAGACTGGCATTGGCTTTCAAGCTGGACTGCGCCAGATAGGCAGCCTGTTGGGCCTCCTCCTGTGCGACCTCCTTTGCCCGAACGCTGTGTTTCAGGTCGTCCAGCAGGTTGCGGTTGTTCAAGGCCATCATCACAATAACCAGCAGGAAAATTTTGAGGATGACCATCATCACGTTACTGAATGACGACCAGAAACCCTCCTCCATATCTTCCTGTCCGCTAGTCAGATTCGGGAAGCCGCTGTTCATGGCTGTTGGTTCTCCTTGTCCAGACGAAAACCTTCGCGCACCGATTCGCGAATAACGCGGAGGTTGTCCCCGCTCTGGGCAATTACCGTATGCAAGTCATCCACCGCCAGCTGCAGGCGCTCACCTGCTTGCAGGAAACGGTCTTGCACCCGGATGATGCCTTCCGCGGCCTTCCGTAAGTCTGCCGAAAGCAAGGCGATGTCCCCAAGGAGGTCGGGTTCCATTTTTTTAAAGCGCGGCAGGATGTAGAGCGACGTCACATCCTCAATGTTTGCCAGCAATTGGGTGCGTGCGTCCTGCAACCGCAGATAGAAATAAGCGAAAAACACATAGCAGACAATAGCGGTCACTGTCGTGCTCAGGGAATTGGACATACCGCCGATGATGTCCCACATGTTTTTCATGTTGTCGGGGGAATTCATCAGACCCGCCGCGCCCATCAATGCCACCGCGAGAGAAATAACCGTCCCCAGTACCCCCGCCAATATCAGGATGCTGTTGACGAAACGTACCAGGGTAAACTGCGCCTGTTGGCTGGCAACCAGAGTGGCCGCCAAGGCGCCATGGTTAACCGATGCCTGCTGGCCTGCTATGGTCTGCACGGCATGGTAGCGCCTCACCACCAGCGCCGAACTCGGCAAGTTACTGTTCGGGTCGGTCGCCTTCTCTGCTGCCCGTTTGACAAAACGCAACAACACGTTCTGTTCACGACTGTAGGCGAGAAAGAGAACAATCATACGCGTCAGTCCCAGCAGAAAGATCAGCAGAATGGCTCCGTTGAGCGCCAAACCCAGTTGTCCGGCCTGGGTTGTCTGGAAAAACGCTGCTATTCGCGCTTGATGAAACAGCCCCAGCGCTATCAGCAGGAAGAGCACGGTCAGCATCTGCAAAAGGGTCAGGTAATACCGCGTTGTAGTCAGTTTCAGCATTTATTTTTCAATCCCTTTTAAGCGTTGTCCCTTGGGCCGATAGCGCAGTCGTCTGCAAAGACTGTTCTTGCCAATACATGTCTGTTTATAGCAAAACCAGCAGCTCCCCACGACAGGGGGCGCTGCTGGTTGCAAACCACAACTATCTGTTGTGGTGTCTTTCCCAATAACGATCGTGCTCCCATCTTTGCCAGTTTCCCATAACCTCTTCATGATGGAGGCGATGGTAATTACGGTATGAATACCGGAACCGAGGGTGAAAAGCGAAGATGACGCCAGGAACTCTTTCTCGTATTATATACTGCCATGGGCCGCCATAAGAATGAGACCGGTACCAGCGCCCGTCGTAAAGCCACCACCAAAAACCCTGATGAAACAACATGTCCCCTTCAAGGTCGGGCGCGACATAGACATTGGTCCCGGGAACAACCACTAGTGCGGGAGGGGCTTGGATGACAATCGGTGGCGGCAATGGAACGCCGATTACAATCTCGGCCGGATATGGCCGTGGACGGGCAAGGCCCACGCTCGTCAGGCCGGTTGTGGCTAAAAGAACTGTCCCGGCCGCCACTACACAAAACCGCTGGAAACCCATATGGTATTCCTCTTTCATTGGTTTGATATTAATCTGCAATGGATGGTACCAGGCGTGTTATTCTTGAGGATGTCGCCCTTTACCCTTCCCCAGCCAATGCCTCGGTAATCCGGCCTCCTTTGCCTTTTCCTGGATGGCAGATCGCAAATCAAACAACTCGCCAGTCACTTTAGCAATCGCCACCGCATCGGGAACGCGATTGTGCATGAGGGCTTGTTTCTCCGCCCGTTTTACATACATCTGCTTCCGGAGATCCTTGGTGTCTGCAAGGAATTTTTCAAGCTTCGCAGGCTTCGCGGTAATTTTCCTATCTTTATCCCCATCTTTTATGAAGGTGAACAGTCCAGCCGCTAGAGCCTTTTCATGCATGGTCATTTGCAGATCAAAAAGTTCCCCGGCAGTCTCTTTTACTGCCTCAATATTCGGCGCTACGCTCTGGATCAGGGCAGTCTTTTCTGCTCGTTTCATTTTTATCTGCTTGCGAAGATCCTTAGTCTCAGCCTGAAACTTCTCCATCTTCGCCTTGGTGGCATCATCCATTTTATGGAATTGCGTGGAGTCGCTGCCTCCATCATGATCGAGACTGCGAGCATCGGCCTGCTGCAAGCCGATGGTTCCTACTGTTGCTGCGAGTATTAGAGCCAGAAGAGTCTTTTTCGTTTCCACCATCGTTCTCCTTTGCAAGAATTGTCATCATAACAGGAGGTCATCGGTCGCCTCATGCGTTCAATCTGATACCTGGCCCCTTAGCTTGCAAATACAAGCCCAACTTTCCTTGAATGATTAAACATACTGATTTTAAACAATTAAAATATGTCAGGCAACATGCCTATATTGATTTTCTTGGAGTTCTGAGTAAAAATCACTCAATTTAAAATAAGGCTGTGTATTCTTTTCCCAGCGGAGAACAAGGATTGCTGTCCGCTCTCGAAAGCAATGGAAACGCTTGATTATGGAAATATAAGAATAGCGACCTGGGAGTTAAATCGGTTGGGCAGCAGCGTAGCCTTGCATCTTCCCATTGGGGTATAGTTGCTATGCAACTTCGGAGCGTATACGGAATGGATAAATAACGGCATGTCAGGGGCTTTGTGTAGCCTTTGGAAAGAGGCCATCAAGAGGAGAGAGATGTTCTTTAATGTTCGCAACATCCCGTGATGAAAAAAAAGACAAGGGGCATGACTAGAACAGCACTCAAAATCAGCTTGGCCCGCATTCAATCGTTGTGTTCACAGCCGCCGGTTTTTTTTAACTGCTCTCGCAGATCCTTACCAGGTTTGAAAAAAGGTAATTTCTTAGGAGCCACTTTTATTTCCTTGCCAGATTTAGGATTTCTCCCCAGGTAGGCGTCATATTGTCGGACTTGGAAACTGCCGAACCCACGGAGCTCAACGTTATGACCATTGGTTAAGGCCGCCGACATCGTTTCCAGAATAGTGTCCACTATCAATTTTGCTTCTTTTAGGGACATCTTATGCTGTTCGGCCAGAGATTCGATCAGTTCTACTTTTGTCATAATCTTCCTGCTGGTTGCAGTTTAATCGATATTCTCTCATGATATCAGAATAATATCGAAAATGGAAACGCAAATTAATCCACGGAGCTCATGCCGCGCGAAGCGATGCAGCTCATGCCAAAGTCTTTTTTGGATCCAGCACCTTCACCAGGAGAGCGGCCATTCCTGTCATCGTGATCGGTTTCATGATAAATTCTTTAATGCCATGAGCCTTGGCCTCCTTTTCATTAACTAAGGAGCTGTAACCCGTGCAGAGAATGATCGGTATGTCACCACGTATCTGCAGTATCCCCCGGGCAAGGTCTATGCCGGTCATGCCCGGCATAGTTTGATCGGTGATCACCACATCGAACAGGTCCGGTTGTTTTTGAAAGGTTGCCAGGGCTTCCAGGCTGCTTTTTCGGACCGTGACTTCGTAGCCCAGACTCTCAAGGAACTCTTTGCCCAACTCAACCAACATTTCCTCATCATCAACCAGGAGGATATGTGCGTTGCCGACCGAAACGGTCTGCACGTTTTGGATTTCAGGGATTGCCTCCTGTTCGACAGCAGGGAAAAAGACATGGAAGACCGTACCCGCGCCAG
>TBL_comb47_HYPODRAFT_10000978_pt1 | contig 37755 bp, 25 predicted proteins | sample TroBogypolimnion_40_FD_10682 | JGI IMG/M metagenome (IMG submission 10682)
AGGATGTCATTGTTGCCAGGAACACTTACATCGGGTTTGTCAGTTGCCAGATCCTGAAGATATTTTGGTGGTGGTGGCAGATAATTATATGGTACAGTTGTCCCAGGCGGATAAAGCGTAAGATCGATTGTTGATCGCAATATTTTTTTAAAATCATAATTTTTATCCTGAGCCCAGCCGTAAAAAACATCGGAATTGATGTTTTTTAAATAATATAATTTTAAACCGGACGCTTGTTCATTATCAAAAACGGGCAGATAATCTTCAGATAAGAGTGGCAAAGAGTTTTTTGTAAAAGTTCCGATTCCTTTAAAATTAGCATTTGCTAAAGGTTTATTATAAGTAATTTCCCAATGAGTCCAAAAGCAACTTGGCCCCATGGCTCCCGAAAATAAAGAAGACCACAACAAGCCATGCAAACCGTACATTGTAGGATCATATTCAGGTAGTAGACCCCAGTTATCAGCAAAATACCCCGTCTCTACCATAAAAAACGGGGCATAATATTTAGTATTAAAGGCATTGGCAATATCATAACTTACTTTTTCAAAATCTTGATCTACCCAGCCCCATATTGTATCGGCATGTGAGGGCCCCAGACTAGTGTATCTTTTGGAAATAACAAAGTCCATTGAATGATTCATTGCATAGCTTGTATCGGGACTTAGTGCAAAGTTTCCCGTACAAACCAAGTGTTGTTGTGGGTCAACAGAGTTAATATAAGTCTTTGTGGATGCATGCCAATTTGCAATATTTTTTGTTAAAGCAGCTTGACCTCCACTGAAATCGGGTTCGTAAGAATGATTGAACTGATCTACCTCGTCTAATAATTCCCACGACATAACATTGTTTGAATAACCCCAACGTGCAACAATATAACGCAATAAATTCTTTTGAATCTGAAGTGCACCAGGATCGGTCAGGAAATCGAATGGCGTATTAGAAGTGCCTGCTATGTCAGGATAGGTAGTAGGCAATGATACGAATGAATTAAATGGATTGTACAATGACCATGTGTTAGCACAATCAACCAAATTTCCTAAATTACAATGAGCAAAAATCGCTAAATCCAAATAGATGCCGTACTGGTGTGCATAGTTCATGATATCATCAAGTTGCCAGGAATCTAGTTGATTAAAGTAGGAGTAGTAGTTTTTTCCATCTCTGTAATCTGGACCAAATAAGTTCAGGTGGTCGAAAATGTTAACATCAAAAACAAAAAAGTTTTCATTGTTTTGAACCATTTCATCAATATATACTTTCGTTCCGCAACTACCATCTTCAATGAACCTAGGATCGCCCGGAGTGAAGACGCCATTAGTATGCTCCCACCAGGGAGCATTGTCTCCAACCGGAATAAATGGAGAGCCATCATCAAATTTTAAGTAGCGTTCATTTGCTTTCTTAATAAATCCTTTATTTGAAAGAGATGCCGTTTGAGTGGTACACCAAAAAGAAAGATATCCGGAAGAACCCGGGTATTGAGTAGTTCCAAAAATATTTTGTGCGGTAAGCCGGCATCTCCATGGATTGATACCACTTGTTTCGTTAGGAGTAAATCTGACTTTCCAGTTTTTCACGGTATTTAAAGTAAGCGTTTGTTGATGAACCAAAGCGCAGCCATTATCATCTACACCATTAAAATAAAACGCATTGACTTTATAGTACTTCCCTGATGGAGACCAGAATTCGGCGTAATAATTAAATTGGGTAGGATCATATGGATTCGCAGAACCAGCAACTTCCTGGTCGGTGGTAAATACGATTTCATACATATCATATTTTATTCCGCCATTCGCAGGAAGTGCGACATTCTTGAATTGTGGTACACCACCGCCAATAGATAAAAGTGGCGTCATAAAAAGCACGAACAAAAAAATGGGATAAGCCAGGTTTTTTTTCATAGTGCATTGGGTTTGGTAAATTGTTTGAGAAGGATTTAATAGGTACAGAATGTGTTTAGAAAAACAATTCATTTGCAAGGAAGTGATTAAAAATGGTAACCCAATATACATAAAAATTAAATAAGCAATATAAAAGTCAAGTATTTTTAGGGTTGCCAAATTTGAAATAAATGAACGAACCCACTGCTTGCTGCGAAGATGTTCCTGTTCTCCTTAAAGTGGTTGATTTTATTGAGGAAATTATCACCTGATAGGTGCGGAGACTAATTTCCCCTCTTCTATGTTTTATTCCGGGGGTAAAAAGCGATTAATGAATATTGTCCAGCAATTATTTACCAGGTTTATGAGAGTTCCCTGAAAACAAAAAAAAACCTGGTCGTTTTCAGGAACTGCAAATTTTAAAGAGTGAAAAAAGATTCAAATCAGCCTTTCATTTCTTTGTAATAAGCGGAATCGACTCCATATAATAATCCGCCGCATACCCATACGAGGAAGAGTTATCAGCACTGCTAAGAATAATTAGATTCACGTTATCAATAAAGATTGCAGCCGGATACCCTCTACACGGATAGGTATGCATTTCAGAATATCCCGGACACGAATACTCCATGACATGTTTGTAGTTGGAGCAACCGGCTAGTACAGATGTCAATGGGGAATTAAATGTAAATGCAGAATATTCATTATCTCCGTACGGAAGATTTTGGACTAGGTGCAAGGAATTTGAATATACTGAGCCGGTTATTGAAGTGATGAATCCCTGACCATTAGGGAAGGTTTCAAACGCCTGGTAAGTATAGGAGGATGAACTGTAATTAACATCACTCCAACTGACATAATGCCCGTTAGCATCATATTCAAAAGAGAATAACCAGTAGCTTCCGATCCCGAATAGTTTGGTGTTGCTTCCCGGCACCAGTGCAAGATGTTCTGGCCCTTCAGTGATGCCTGTAAACGTAATTAAATTTTTCCCGGCACGGTCAAATACTTTCACGGCGTAATTGTAATATGAAGTATCGGCTACAACGAAGAGTTTTCCATTATTATAAATGACCGAATAGCATTTTTCACCAGCTTTGATCTGATCGGTTTTCGCCAGGGTGTTGGCATCATAAATGTAGATCCAGCCATCATTTCGTGGAACATAAAGTTCTTCCGTTCCGTTGAAGGTCCCGAGTGAGCTGAACCCAAGTGTTGCAAAAGTAAAAATCTGATGTGTGATCTTCCTTGAAGTATAATCCAGAATACTGATTTTTCCGCTGTCATTATCAATCACATACAGTTTGTGATTTACCGCATCCTGAAGTACATCTTTCGGATTAAGCCTGAATTTCTTCAGTTCAGGTCTTTCGAATGACATGACGTTGCTGTAAATTTCCTTGGTAACGTGGGTTATTGTATCATAATACATACCGATGATCTGGTACTCCAGATAATACACTGCAGGAATATCCTTATCGAGGAACGATGTGGTGGAGGCATCATTTATCATTTCTATTGTTTCATTGTAGTTGTAGTGATTCGTATCCGTCGCTTCATAATTCCTCCTGATGACAGAATATCCCTGAAAATTATGGATGTTCAGTTTCGACCATGCAATTCTTACACTATCATTTGATTTCTGAAAGCCAGTGATGGTAATTTTCAATCCAGTCCCGGATAGGGGGCCATTCGATGAATTGTTGTCTTTTTTACATCCGGCCAGGAAAAGGAGAACTCCGGAAATCAGAAGCCAAATAGTCGATTTCATAGCTTAATAGTTGAATATTTGTTGAATAAAAAATATAGAATTCAAAAATAGAAATATTTCTGAATACAACCTCATCTCTGAATGTCGTGTGCGAATTTTTTTGAATTGGTTAACTCTTTATGCGGGCCTTCCCGAACTTCGGCTATTTTGAATTAGTATAATTTAGTTCCCGGCTGCTTGCCCAGAGGTAGTTCATTAGAAAAGAGTTCTTTTTTGAAATTTGTTTTTGATTCAAGGTTGATAATTATCTTAACTTTACCCGACCCTAAGGTTAACTCCTTCCCATTCTGCATTTTTCCGGTATTATCCAGTGGGTTAAGAAAAGGACAATTCTTTTATATAAAAACAAAGATCCAAAACGATGAAAAAACAGATACTCCTTTTCATAATAGTTTGTATGGTTACGACTAGTGCTTTCGCCCAATTCTCCTTTGTTCATATGAGCGACTTGCACGTGTCCAGCATCCCCGCCTCGAACAGTGACACCAATGCACAATACTTCCAGTGTGCAATAAAAGAATTTGCTAACCTTAATCCTAAACCCTCATTTGTTCTTGTTACAGGGGATATTTCTGACATAGGGAACATGCAACCGTTGGGCATGTATCCTACAATTACACAATACCTGTTCCCCCCAACACTTACAAATCCGGCTCCTGGTGATTATTTTATTGATTCTGCCAAAACCATACCGATATATTTCACCCCGGGGAACCACGAATACTGGACAGGGTTCGATTCAATCCACTTACCCATTTCAAACGACACGCTTTTTTATTATCCGAAATACATTGCACCAGATATGGATTACGTCATTAACATGGATAACGCTGTTGTTGTTGTTCTTCGCTCAGGCCACGACAGCCCGTATGGGTATCCTCCCGATCCCACAGTCATCAAGGGAACCGGGCTTTCAAATGCACAATGTAACTGGCTCAGAAACATTTTACACAATAATAGTAGCAGGCGGAAAATTATTGTAATGCATCATCCGCCCGTAAATGCTGCGGGGACAAACTCTGACGGGACCCCGTTTACTGCTCTCACTTTGGATACGGCTTCCTACTCTTTGCAAAACAACAGAACAAATTTTCTGAATATCTGCGATTCAAATCATGTGGATGTAGTGCTGGCCGGGCATGAACATCAAAATGTTGTAGCGGACAGAAAGGGAGATACGATTGGAGAGAACTGGTCCAACGGCACACGNTATGTTCAAACTGCGGCAGCGTTTAATCGATCTTATCGTATAGTAACTGTGGATTCAAGTTTTGTATCGGTAAGTCGTCCGATGCGAAGCTGCATCAATACAGGTGTCAATGAGGTAAAGAATTCATTTAAATTCTTACTTTTTCCTAACCCAGCCGGTGATAATCTAACTATTATATGCGTTCCGAAATCCGATGTGGAAATTTTAAATATCGAAGGACAAATATTTAAAAGATTAACAACACAGGATATTCATAACACAGTGGATATATCAAATTTACCAGCCGGGATGTACATAATAAAATTCAAGACGGAAGAAGGAATTGCTGTAAAGAAATTTATTAAGCAATAACGATAAGTCCCAGATAGTGAACCACAAATGAATCAAAAAAATTAAATAAAAGCTACGTCTCCTATTATAACATTTGCTTTGCTGTTTCAACTGTAATCTCCAGTACCCTTGTAAGAAACGAAAACTTCTGTTTCATAAAATCAAACTCGTCGCCAGAGGTTATATATTTTGCTGTTCCATTTATAAGAAAACCAGTTCCGGGATAATCTTTATATCCCAAAACATCTTTACTCCCCAGTGTTAATTTCACATGGCTGTTCACATCGACATTTTTCTCCGTTTTTCTAAAGCCATAGGCAGGAATCAGGATACGCTCATCCTCTGTTACTGCAAGATATGAATTCCATGTGTTCGCAACATGAGTTTCGACACCCCATGATACAATCGATACAACACCTTCATGTTGTAATACGTTTAAAAACTTTTCCGATAATTTTTTATTTTCCCTCATTGTGGTTTTTTAAGATTATAAAAATTGACTCGATGCACATATTCACGTTGTAAATAACAACGCTGAAGAGAAACTAGGTAAAGAAATTCTTCATTCACCTGTTAACACATTCAAAGGTCGGAATAATATCGATTGGTTGGGCAGCTTGAGATTAACTGACTAACTTCTCGAATTGATGTGATTACTGATTATGTCATGACTAACTTTGGCTCATAATTTTATACATCATGTATCGAAAGGTTTTATTCCTTGTTGATTATCCACTCAATCATTGGCGATCATGCGTTGAAAATCAAGATTACTCCAAATATTTTTTGCTAATTTCGAATTATCGGACTGAACCAATACAGTTATTATGAAATCCAAAAACCGTTCTTCCAATTCCGAGCGCTGGATTGCTCGGATCCTTGGGTTGCTGCTTGCAGCCTTTGCCATTTTCATGGTCATCGGCTATCTTATCGAGGGCCGGCAAAAGCACCCCGGGGCTTCTTTTTTAACCGGAGTAACCCCCCTTGTTATAATTATTTTCATCATTTGGGGAATTGGACTTTTCGGCTTGCTCTTGGGTTGGTGGGAGAAAAAACTCGGTGGCTTTCTTTCCCTTTCCTGCTTTGTTCTGGTTTTTATCCTGAACCTGTTCAATTCAGAATCTCAAGGCAAGATGGTTGCTTTAATCCCAATAGTGATCTTTAGCATTCCATCATTGTCAGTTATCAGCTGTTGGTACGATACAAAAAAGATTCCCCGCAGAAAGAAAAGAAACCTGGTCCTGAGGGATGACGGGGTCGGTGATGTCGGTGTGGGCGTGATTGCTTTTGGGTGTATTAAATGGTGAAACAATAAAATGGTATGAACCCCGGAGTGCATATTATACAGTCACATAAGGCATCGACCGGAATTTCCGGTTTGAAGTTGCGGCGATTTCAATTAACTGGCTGGCATTGATCATCTTGGATGTTTTGATGGCATTCATTTATAAAAGGGAACTAAACAGCTTGGACCACAAATAATTTCAACATTAATAATCCATAATGAAAACAAAAGGTATGAAAAAATTCAGCATTAGTGTCCTTTTTCTTGGAATGTGCATATTCACAAATAGCACAATCGCACAGAAAAATTCTACCGAAATTCCTTCCAGTCTTCAGTCGCTTTTCGGCAACCTCACCCTTAAAGTTGACACAACCAGCCCGCCTGAGGATTCATTTACGAAAAAGATCCGCATCTTTAGATCAGAACGTGGTCTGCTTAGTTTTGACACGGTTATTAAATATCAAATCGAGAGCCAGCAGTCAAATGACACTAAACGCCCAAAAGAATTTTATCCTGGTCTTTTAGGGGAATTGCAGCATGGATATGCGTCTCATCTGATTGAGAACCTCCTAATCAATTTATATCGTCAGTGTTTCACGGAAAAGGAAGTTGATCAATTGGTGGAGTTCTATAAGACTTCAGCAGGAAAAAAAATGATGGTCAATATAATGATGATCACAGCGTCGGCAGAGCCGGCAATTCAGCAAATTGTGAAAGAGACTACAGATAAAATGGATCGAAAGATGAAGACTCGCTGAAAGAAAAGATAGCTTGACACATTAAAAATTGTCAATCATGTTCATTGGACATTATGGAGTTGCTTACCTAGTCAAGAAGAAAGCTCCTGACATACCACTTTGGTTATTATTTGTATCGGTTCAGCTACTGGATATCATTGCATTTTCCCTTGTATTACTGGGAATAGAAAAGGCTTCTTACGTTCCCAATGATAATCCCTTCTTTAGGAACTACCTGGACTTACCTTACTCACATTCCCTGATGGGGACTTTGCTGATATCAGCAATTGTTTGCATCATCTTCCGGGCAATAAATAAGAAGACATGGGCATGGATTTTAGGGTTTTGTGTATTATCTCATTGGGTCATCGATTTGATTGTCCACACACCTGACCTAAGCATTTTCTTCGACGTTACTAAAGTTGGACTGGGTTTGTGGCAATATCCAATTCTATCATTCATAATTGAAATAGCATTTGTCTTGGCGGGATGGTTGATGCTGAAAAGGAATTTTTACTCTTACCTTCTGTTAGTTTTGATGGTTAGTTCTCTTTCGGGGATGATGTTTTCAGAGGAACCACCTATTGTCAGGGAACATTATATCCTTAGGACTTCTATCGTGCTAATAAGTAATTTGTTATTTATTTTTATGGCATATTTATGGGATAGGAGAAACAAGTTACACAAGACTGATGGGCCAGAAACCTAAAGAAATCCCGAAGGCACTTACTCTCTAGTGATTCTTTTGGCTTCAAAAAAAATGAGGAAATTGTTTTTGGGCACTCAAAAAATAAAAACTCACGACTGGCGAGAGTTTTAGTGGTGTTTTCGTACACTCAACTGACCAATTATCTAACTTTGGAATTATTCCAGATTATCTCAAAGTGGTTGATTTCATTGAAGAAAACGACACTTTGTTATAATTTATTCCCTTTACAGTTTTCTTCAGCCTTCTTAAAAACAAGCATGAGTTACCGATATGTTACTTTTTATCTGCTATATACGAGACATACTTTTGATACCTTTGCGTTCCGAATTCATATAAACAGAAACCCAATTATTCACTTCCCAACAGAATATCGATGAAAACAAGATTCAAAACGATTCTATGCTTAATAGTAGGGGTATTAGTTTCAATAAACACCTCTTACAGCCAGAAACAAAATGGTGGTGCAACCAAGGACACAAAATACAAAATGACTACCCCAATACCTTCTGGTATTGAATGTCCGAATAAGGTCGAATCCAGATTGGGCACATTGAACTTCTTTGATGGTTTTCCAGACAACAAATCGGCAGAAACGATATTTGACAATCTCGATTTTCAGAGAGCCGTTCAAGCCTATCTCCTTGCACTTCCACCCGTAAGTATGGTTGGGATAAGAGAAGGATTGAAAAAATACGGGCCTGCAAATGTTACAATTCCGACATTTGAAAACCTTATGGATTCCCGGTCATTGTTCCTGACAGCGAATGCCAACACCCCTTATACATGGATGTGGATAAACCTTAAAGATGGGCCTTTGGTAGCAGAAATTCCTTCGAATGTTCTGGGTATGATTAATGATTTTTGGTTCTATTATGTTACCGACCTCGGAATTGTCGGGCCAGACAAGGGCAAAGGCGGAAAGTATATTGTACTTCCACCAAACTATCAAGGGGAGATTCCTGCAGGGTATTTTGTCATTAAAATGAAAACTTTCGAAGGATTCCTTGGTTGGAGAAATTTTGCAGTAAAGGGTGATTTTTCTCCAGCCATCGAGAATATTAAAAAAACTGCACGCATTTACCCGTTATCGCAAGCAGCCAATCCAACGGCTAATAAATTCGTTAATGTTTCAAATGAAGCCTTCAATACCCTTGCTCCTGCTGATTATAAATTTTGGGAATATCTCAATGATGTTGTACAGAATTCTCCGGTTGAATCTCTTGACCCTGTATCGCTTGGATTCTATGCATCAATTGGCATTGAAAAGGGAAAACCATTTTCACCCGATGCCCGAATGAAAAAAATCCTTACTGAGGCTGCTGCTGTTGGGGATGCAACTGCCCGGGCTCTGACCTTTCGGATGCGACAGTCGGAGAATTACTTTTACAAAAATAGTGCCTGGTGTTCCCCGTTTTCAGGCGGTTACAAGTTCGAATACCAGCCCGGCATCCGAAACCTTGATGCATTCTCTTCATTTTATTTCTATGCAACGGGTGTAACTCCAGCCATGGAAGCAAAGATGATTGGTCAGGGTTCTCAATATGCAGCTGCATTTGTTGATTCAAAGGGAAACCCTCTGGATGGTGGAAGGAATTACAGGCTTCATCTTCCTACGAATATCCCCATCAACAATTTCTGGTCGGTTATAGTATATGACAATCAGACAAGGTCGATGATTCAGACAGACCAGCAATTTCCTATGGTAACCAGCCAGAACAAAAACTTACAGGTCAATTCGGATGGCTCTGTTGATGTTTACTTCGGACCGAAGGCGCCTGCAGGTAAAGAAAACAACTGGATACAGACTATCTCCGGAAAAGGGTGGAATACACTTCTGCGCCTTTACGGGCCACTGCAACCTTGGTTCGATAAAACATGGAGACCGGGTGAAATAGAGCTCCAAAAATAGGAAATCCATAGATGAAAGCCACTGACTGGTACATCTAACTGTTTTCTTATCCTTTTCAGTTTCTGTAAAATCAATTGGAAAGCCAATAAATACTTATGGTTGGAAGGTTATAAGTAATTAATATTACTTCCGGAAAGGGAAAAAGGCCGGTTTTCACCGGCCTTTCATTTACAAATTCTTACCCTTTTTCTTACTTTAACAAATTAACATTTAAACAATTAACAGATTGTCAGCGTATTAATTTGCGTTGCTTGTACCCGGAGCCGGAATCGAACCGGCACGAGATTGCTCTCATTGGTTTTTGAGACCAACGCGTCTACCTATTCCGCCATCCGGGCGATTATAGAATGGGGGCAAAAGTAATACTTTTTTCCATCCGACAAAAGGCGAGCAGTCTTTTCGTGCCTCTTAAATACAGGGTTTGTGAATAATGACCCAATTCCCCCGGCACAAAAAGAAATCCGGCCCCCGTCAGATGTTCTTGTACTGGTTGAATATTTCTATGGAAAGATCTCGTACAACAGTCGACAATTGCCGGACGTCATTCCCCCGCGTCATAATGACGATAAGATAGGGTTGCGAATTACTGTAAATAATGCCGGATTCGGAGAAGTCCATGGCATGCCCGATAACTCCTCTTTCGCCAAATTTATGAGCCACAACCAAACCGGCAGGAAGGTCCTTGACAAGCCCAGACTTGAAGTTGCATTCTGTAAGCAATTTCAATGCATAATTGGATAAATCCTTTGAAAGATAGGTTGAACTGTAGAGAATCCTGAAGAATTTTGAATACTGCCTTGGCGTGATCATATACTGACTGCTCGAAAGGTCGTCACATGGGATGTTCAGGTCCTTGAAAATCTGCTGGTAACTTCCAAAATCGATATGCGATGATAATAACACGGTTGCATTATTATCTGATTGTGTAATCATATACCAAAGGAGCTTTGCAATCGAGTAACTCCTCCCCGGAAGGATCGAGTCGCCAAGAAAGGTCTGTACAGGAAATTGACCCGTTGGCTTCTCATAAAAATATTCTTTTTTCAGCGTGCCGGGAAATGTTTGCTCCTGCCTGAGGAAATAAATCAAAATCGGAACCTTCATCAGGCTTCCGGGATAATACTCGGTACTGTCCCCGATATCAGTCCAGGATGTGGAGTTCAGATCCCTCAGGTAAATTGATATCGATTGAACATCGCCCTTTTTTTTTCGTTGTTCAATAAACTTGTTCATCTCAGCCTTCAACAACGCAAACCGGGGAGATTCGGCATTGACTTCGGCTAGAAGAAGGGGCTTGATAAACTCTTCCTTGTTATTGGTTTCCCGGACAATAGACAGGGAATTATTGTTGCCCTGCTCTGGTACCTTTTCTTTCTGGACAGTAAGTTTCTTCTCCTTTGCGATCAGGTATATATTTATCGCGAGTGACGGGACAATAATTAATACTAGAAAAACCAGGCTTCTTTTAATCCAAATATCCTTTTGATATACAAGTTTCATTCGAGTCTGAGAGTTTGTGCAAGTGAATGTATAGCTTTCCTAAACTATAAACCGCTAAATGTTGAAAAAGTTGCCCGGAGATCAATTTTTTTCTACAATGTCATGAACGGATTGTTAAGACGCATGAAAATTCCACCGGCAACCACGGAAGCATCTCCAGTCCCCGGCCATCCCCGGAATTTCTTTTTCCTCATAAACCTGTCTCAGGGTTAACACCATAATTTGCAGGAATTCAAAGAAAATCTTACCTTCGCACCCGGATAGAAATCCTCATAACTATGCCAAACCAGGTTAAAATATTTTCCGGTCGTGCCATGAACTTCCTGGCACAAAAAATCGCTGAGAGCTACGGAACCAAGCTTGGAACTGTGGTAATTACTGATTTTTGCGACGGTGAATTCCAGCCATCTTTTGAGGAGAATATCAGGGGGAACGATATTTTTATTGTACAATCAACGTTTGCCCCGGCAAGCAATCTCCTTGAACTTCTCATGCTCATTGATGCAGCAAGAAGGGCTTCGGCAAGAAATATTATTGCCGTGATTCCGTATTTCGGTTATGCTCGTCAGGACCGCAAGGATAAACCGCGTGTTTCGATTGCTGCAAAACTGGTGGCAAATCTATTATCTACAGCTGGTGTTCAGCGGATCATTACCATCGACTTGCATGCAGATCAGATCCAGGGATTCTTTGATGTCCCGGTTGACCACCTTTATGCCTCTTCGATATTCCTGCCTTACCTCCGCGGTCTGAACTTACCGAAACTTACCATGGCATCCCCGGATACGGGCGGAACAAGAAGGGTTGCTGCGTATGCAAAGTTCCTGAACACCGACTTTGTGATCTGCTACAAACAGAGAACAAAACCAAATGAAGTTGCTAAGATGGCATTAGTAGGAGAAGTTGAAGGCCGCGATGTCATCCTCGTTGACGATATCGTGGATACAGCCGGAACACTTACCAAGTCTGCAGAAATCATCATGGCCAATGGTGCCAATAGCGTCAGGGCAATCTGCACGCATCCGCTACTCTCTCACAATGCCGTCAAAACGATTGAGGAATCAGTTTTGTCTGAACTCGTTGTCACGGATACAATCCCGCTGCAAAGAGAATGTAAGAAAATAAAGGTTGTCAGCACCGCCAATCTTTTTGCTGAGGTCATCAAGCGGGTTGAAAGCCATGAGTCGATCAGCTCATTATTTAAATTTGGAGAATAATAATCCGATATTCGAATTTCGAAAATTAAACATCACAATAAATCAAATTTCAATTACTTAATTAACAAATTATCAAATCATGAAAACAGTATCATTGAGCGGTTCTCTCAGGGAGAACGTAGGGAAAAAAGATGCTAGAAAACACCGCAAAGACGGGGACTTTCCTGGTGTAATTTATGGCGGGAAAGAACAGGTGCATTTTGTGACAAATGAAAAGGAATTCAAAAAACTCTTCAACGTTGCTGCTGTATACCTGATCAACCTTAAGATCGATGGCAAGGAATACCAGACCATCGTACAGGATGTTCAGTATCATCCTGTAACCGACAGGATCCTGCATGCAGATTTCCTGGAGATTCTTCCCGAAAAACCTGTAGTTATTGCAGTTCCTGTGAAACCGGAAGGCGTTCCTACCGGTGTTCTGAAGGGTGGTAAATTCATCATCAAGATCAGGAAAGTAAAAGTTAAAGCGTTAGCAAAAGACCTTCCCGATTATATCATTGTAAAAACGGACGACCTTGATATCGGAGATTCCATTAAAGTCATGGATCTCAAGAATGATAACATCACATTTTTGGATCCGCCGAGCACAGTGCTCGTTGGTGTAAGAACTGCACGGGCAGTTGTTGAAGAAGTTCCTGGAGCACCAGGTGCTGCTGAAGCAGGTGCTGCTGAAGCAGAAGCCGGTAAAGAGAAAGAAGGAGAAAAGGAGAAAAAATAACACTCCTGTTCCAATCTTTAAACATCCGTTAATCGCACTATTTTTCCACCGCAAAGACACAAATGCTCAAAGGGTTTGTAAGGCGAATTTTCTTTTTCGCGTCTTAGTGACTTTGCGGTGGTTTTTTAAAATCAGAGGGGTTTCTGCATTTTTCTATTAATGGAAGATCAGGTTAGCAAACTGCTTTTGTTAAACTGAGGAGCCTGGGGCTATATGAAATACCTTATTGTTGGTCTGGGGAATATTGGTGACGAGTATGCGAATACCCGCCACAATATAGGTTTTATTATTGCGGATGCCTTTGTTCATAGCATGAAATCGATATTCGTCAGTGGTCGACTTGCCTCTGTTGCAAAGGTTTCTTTCAAAGGCAGGACCTTCGTTGTTATCAAACCTACCACCTTTATGAACCTGAGCGGGAAGGCAGTCCGCTACTGGATGAACAAAGAAAATATCCTGCCAGAGAATGTCCTCATTATCACCGACGATCTTGCCCTGCCACTGGGAGCGTTAAGATTGCGAAAAAAAGGCTCTGACGGCGGTCACAACGGACTGATCAGCATTATCGAAAATATGGGAACCAATGATTTCGCCCGCCTGAGGGTTGGGATCGGGGCTGATTTTGCCAAAGGTTACCAGGTGGATTATGTATTGAGCCGGTGGAGCAGTGAAGAGGAGAAGGCTTTACTTCCAAGGGTTGAAATGGCAGTTGAGATGATTAAAAGCTTTGGCCTTATCGGGGTAGATAAGACCATGAATTTCTTCAACAATAAGTAAGGCTGTCGTGAGTATTTCGTTCCATTACAATTGACAGTGCAAAGAGACTCACAACTGACACCAAGATTTTCTGTTGAACAGTGCACCTTTCTGTTGACAGTTGAGATTAATCAGCCAATAACCGGAAATTATTCAGGTCTTATCAGGACACTCACCGAAGTATTATCCCTGAATGTATTGATAATACAGAGTATCCGTTATTTTCAACAGGTTTCATCCAAGTTAATAGCTTATTTGTATTACAATATTTATATGATAAGTTTGTTTAAGAAATAGTCAGGGCTAAAACAGAAAAAATGAATTGTATCATTATTGATGATGAAACGCATTGCCTGAGAACACTAACGAACCTTTTGGAGACCAATTTTCCGGAGGTGCATATCCTTGCGACCTGCCATGAATCAACAAAAGCCTTTGATCTGATTCAGAAACACAAACCGGGTTTTATTTTTCTTGATGTAGAAATGCCCCTGCTTAATGGTTTCGACCTCCTTACCACCTTTGAAACCATTGATTTTGATGTAATTTTCACTACAGCGTATGATACTTATGCCATTAAAGCAATAAAGTACAGCGCCCTGGATTACCTGGTAAAGCCGGTGAGCAAAGATGACCTTGCTGCTGCGCTTGATAAGATCAGGAATAAGCAAAGCTCAATTAGCAAAGCGCAGGTGCAGCTGGCAACTACAGTAAATGACAAAATTCTACCTGAGATCATTGCACTCCCTATTGCCGACGGTCTGACTTTTGCTTCGGTGAACGACATTGTTTATTGCATCGCTGATGGCGGGTACACACGCATGCTTATGGTAGATAAATGCGAAATCCTTCTATCAAAGACCTTAGGTGATGTCGATGAACTATTGTCAGACTATGATTTTTTCCGGATTCATCACTCCTCACTTATTAACCTGAAACAGGTTAAAAAGTATATCCGCGGAGAAGGGGGTGAAGTTATAATGAGTAATGGCCAGAGCCTTCCTGTAGCCCGTACGCGCAAGACGGACTTCCTGAATATATTTACCCGGTTCTGAAACTTCAGGACTTTCCCCGACCAAAGCAGGAATTGAAACTAACAGAATAAAATGAGATCAGCATTTATCCGGATCCAACCTCTGGAAATTTTACATTGAACCTGGAATCTTCGTTTTTCGGAAGAGCATAAGAAATCACCATCACTGAGATGCCGGGAACCTTGTGCTTTTAGATCACTTATGCCATCTCCCACGGTACGCTTTGATTTTACAGCAATGCCCAAGGGGAGTTGTTTTATGATGATTTATTCCAGCGAAAAAAAATAACAAAAAAACTATTGCTGCAATAGATTGATTTTGGATTACTTTAGCCTTCCTGATTGCAGGAATAGATATAGATTGAGAACCTTCCTTATTGATCATGAAAAAAGCCACATTCACCGGATATCTCGTTTCCTTTTTATTTCTATCGTTATTCATGAGTACTTTTTCCCAGATACCGGGTGGAGATAATCTGCGGAAACAGATTTTGAAGGAGGCCAATGATACCAATAAGGTCAAGATAATCATCCGGTATGTGATGCTTCACCCAACAGTATTTGATCGTTATTTGTGGTTTAACGAAGCTCATAAATTATCGGTGAAGAACAACTACCGAACTGGATTGATTTATCATCGTTGTCTTGAAGGTTTGCTTTTGGCCGACAGTGGGAAGTTTGATTCTGCCATCGGTAAATTCAGGAATTGCATTGATGGATTGGATTCACTGGGAATTGTTGAACCTACCAGTTATCCGCTGAATTCTATTCAGCAGTTGTTTGATGTTGCCGGGAAACAGGTTGAGAAGTTCCGGTACTACACCGGGAAATTGCTTTACTATCAGAAGCATGGCCCTGTTGAAAACACGGCCAATTGTTTCCATGGGATTGCAGACTATTACCTGTACCTGGCTGATTATGATAAAGCCATCGAATACTATTTCCGTGCACGGGACGTCTACAGGAAGTTTGATTCAATTGGTGTTGAAAACGAAACCGGATTAATCGGAAATGCATACCTGCAATGGGGAAATCTGACAAAGGCAGAAGAATACCTGAAGCAAGGCCTGAATGAATCAACCCGCCTGGGGTTCAGAGGAAACCTCATTTATTGCAACAATTACCTGGCAGAATTGTATCTGAAGAAGCTTGATTATGACCGCTCATTAAAGTATTGTTTTAACCTTAGAAAACAGATACAGAACATGTCATCTGAATATAAGGCCATCAACTACGTTCACATTGCTGCTGTTCACCTGTTTCAGGGGGCTCTCCAGGGAGCATTCTTTTATCTCCAGGCTGCAGAGATGATACGGCAGCAGGAAAAGCTAACGTTGATTGCCCCCTATGGAAATCTTGAACTTGATTATTATTACTATCTCTGTTATGTTGCAAAGGGAGATCCGCAGCATGCACTGAAGAGTCTTGAGTCTGCTTTGCAGGAAGCCCGGGATGTTAAATTCATGCCCCTAATTCTGAAATATACCGATGAATTGCATATATATCACCTGTCGAATGGAGATTCACTTCAATCGCTCCGTTATCTGCAACAGTATTATTCAATCCAGGATACATTGAACAAATGGAATATGCAAGCCCGGATTGCAACCTATGAAATTGAGCAGATTGAGCATGTGCAGCAGAACCAGATCGAACTGCTTCAGATTCAAAAAGCCACCCAGCGCAAGTACTATTTATTTGGCGGGCTCATCTTTATCCTGGTCGTTCTTGGGATTATCAGCCGGTACAGGTATAAAAGGAAAAGAGACGCCGAACTGCTTACGGCGGAATTCCAAATACAACTGGCAGAGGCAGAGATCAAGGCATTGCGTGCACAGATGAATCCACATTTTATTTTCAACTGCCTGAACTCAATCAATAGTCTTGTAATTGAGCAGAAACATGAAATCGCATCGGACTACCTCATTAAATTCTCAAAACTTATCCGGCTGATCCTTGATAATTCCCGCTGTGAAAAGATCAGCATCGAAAAGGAGCTGGAAACATTAAAGTTGTACCTAGTGCTCGAAAGCGCCCGCTTTGATAATAAATTTTCCTGCATTATTCATATTTCGGAAGATGTGGACATTGACCTTGTTATGATCCCTCCCATGCTGGTTCAGCCTTTCGTTGAAAATGCCATCTGGCACGGATTGATGCAAAAAGAAACCGAGGGGATTATTACCATTGAAATCAAGAGGGAAAACGAGGATTTCCTGGGGATTTCAATTACAGATGATGGAATAGGCCGTGAAAAAGCGGCTGAATTAAAAAGCAAGTCAGTGACCCATAAACCTCATGGATTGAAAGTTACAACCCAGCGTATTGAAATGATGAATAAAATGAATTCAACAGGGGCACATGTCGAAATTTCCGATCTGCATGATGAGCAGGGAAATGCCACGGGAACTAAAGTAAGACTTGTTATCCCTGGATAGACAAATCTAAAATGGTAACAGGTAAAATGGAAAAGGATTAACAGGTTTTACCAATACCAGGATTCCATTTGCCGGGAGTTATCGGGATTATTCTGTTTTGATTGGGCGGTTGGTGCGATATTAATGTTTCCCTGGGTTTTGGTGTAATTTTGATAAAGTTGCTGAATCTCACTCAGAACTTCTCTGCTTTTGTTTCGTTGCGGAAGACCGGTAAACTCAGGACTTGTTTCTTCATTGTCACCGACGATGACTTCAATCTCTTCCCATCCTAAAAATTTCGCCACCAAATACCGCCTGAACCCACTCACGATGAATTTGTCGGAAGTCACTACAATTGGCTCGAGCAGTTCGTTCATTTCCATTGATTCGACCAGGTTATCAATCTCACGCATTGTGTAATGCTGATCGTTTGATGGATTGACTCTGATTTGGGACAATTTTACTTTCATAGTGCACAATTTTTTGTGAAACAATGGTAAAAATTGACCTGTAAAAGTACTATGAAAACAAGCGATCGGATCCTTCATTTTTAGAAACTTATGAACCCTTTTTGTGAATTGGGCAAGCCCAATTTAAAACTTTTTACGATACCGTATAAATACCCTGGTTCTTTGTAAGGCAAGAATATATTAAAATATCCCGGAACTGTTGGTTGTCAACGGATAACACTACATGTCAAAGCGTTACACAGGTTTTAATAAATGGTGCATTTAAAACGAAAAAACGATTGATATTTTTATTCAAATTCACTGTTGTTTTCACGCCACGGACTTGCTGCTCATTAATTCACGAAGATTGTTTGAAAAGTGACGTACAGCATGGTTTATTAAATCATGGTGGAAATCTGTCGTGACAATAAATACGAAACTTTTTCATATTCGCACAAATGTGCTCGGAATTCAGTAAAAAAAATAGTCTTACTATTTGGAATTCAGTCAATTATGAGCTATCTTTATGAAAGATATAGCCCTCCCTTCACTATAGCATAAAACATTGATAATAAGGAATATGGATGTTAGCCAGGATTGGTTAATCTCCCTTTGAATGCTTAGATGAGGACAAATGAACCAACGCGACGCTTCATTAATCAAGATCTGCAAAACCAACCCTATCTGCTCCACTACCAGATGGAGGGCCGGTTTTTCTTTTGCAGAGCGATTAACAGGACTGGCTGGTTCAATCCGCATGGGCATTTCAGCAAGAACATCATTGGTGCTTTTCTTGCCCGTGATTATACTTATTCTCGTTCCTTCTCAAAGCATTTTCTCTCAATCCCAGGTGTACACTACTCCCGGTGTGTCTTCCTTCGTTGTCCCTGCTGGTGTTACCTCCATCATTGTTGAAGCGTGGGGTGCCGGAGGAGGTGGGAAGAATACGGTTGCAGCTGCTCAGGCTGGCGGGGGGGGAGGAGCATACGCAAGTAATACTCTTGTTGTTGTTCCAGGGTCTGTGATTACACTGACTGTTGGAGCAGCTGGAGTTCCCGGATCGGCTGGTGGTTTTTCAAGTTTTGGGTCACTTCCGGATGTAAAAGCACTAGGTGGCAGCAGCGGAACGGGAAATGTTGGTGCTCCAGGCGGATCTGGAGCACTAAGCAGCGGAGCAATTAAGTGGTCGGGAGGAAGCGGCGGAAATGGTGGTACCGGGGCTGTCGGAAGCCGTGGGGGCGGGGGCGGCGGCGGGTCAGCTAATGCAACTGCTGCAGGTGGAAACGGTGTGAGTTTTTCGGGCGACAGTGGTGGTATCGGCGGAACTGGCCAGGGGCAGGGTGGAGCGGGAGGAAATTATTCGATTGCTCCTACAAATGGTAGCGCGGGCCTTGCACCCGGCGGCGGTGGAGGTGGGAATGGAAAATCGGGATCAGCTGTTGGATCAGGTGCACCAGGCCAGGTTATTGTAAGCTATACATGCCCAACATATAGCCTGACCGGCACATCGGCTTTGTCGCCGCTTTGCGCCGGTGGAATATCAACCATAACGCTTACTAGTGCTGTTCCTGCAAACCTACCGGCAGGGAATTACACTGTTACATACAATCTCAGTGCTCCAAATGCTGCGACAGGAAATACAGCAACAATGAATGTCGTGACAGCAGGAACAGGCACGTTCTCTACATCTGTGTTGCCGAACAACGGGCTGACAACGATTACACTAACCAATTTGGCATCAGGTCCATGCACAAACACGGTTAGTCTAAACAATACTGCCGTGATAAATGTAAACCAGGCGGCCACAGCCAACGCCGGTGTTGCAATGTCAACCTGTGCCGGAGGAACGGTGACATTAGCCGGAAGTTTTGGCGGAAGTGCAACAAGTGCACTATGGACTGCTCCTAATGGTATCTTCTCCAATCCTGGTGCACTTAATTCTACCTATACCCCGGCAATCGTAAGCGGAACAGTCACACTTACCCTGACAACCAACGATCCGGATGGAGCCGGCCCATGTCCTGCAGCAGCATCAACCGTGATTATTGCAGTTAATCCTTCTGCCAATGCAAATGCTGGAACAACGCAAACTGTTTGTGCAGGTGGAACAATCACACTGGCAGGAAGTATCGGCGGCAGCGCAACCAGTTCAACCTGGTCGGCACCAAGTGGAACATTCTCGAATCCTGGTTCACTTACCTCAACCTATACACCATCAATTCCGAGCGGAACGATAACATTAACTCTCACGACAAACGACCCGGATGGTGCCGGCCCTTGCCCGGCGGCTGTTTCCACTGTTGTTATCACCGTGAATCCCCCGGCCACAGCCAATGCAGGAACGCCTCGGAACGTTTGTTCGGGAAGTTCGGTTACGCTGGCAGGAAGCATCGGGGGAGGAGCAACAAGTGCTATCTGGTCTGCACCCACCGGGACATTCTCGAACCCATCATCACTCACGTCAGGCTATACGCCTGGCATTGCAAGCGGTCCAGTTACACTGACACTGACCACCAATGATCCGGATGGCCCCGGCCCTTGTGTTGCTGCAGTTTCCACGGTAGTCATAACAGTTATTGCCTCTCCAACGGCATCAGCAAGTGCATCATCAACACTGGTTTGCCCGGGAGAGCCTTTTAATCTGTTCAGCACTTCGGATATGGGATACACTCCGCCAACATTGTTATTCCAGGATTTTAACGCGGCATCGAACAACTGGGTGGCAAGTGATAACAATACCGGAGGGACCGTTGCCAACTCGCGGTGGACGCTGCGCCCCGACAACTATATTACCGATGGAATGAATTTCCATTCCAATGATCTCACGCAGTTCTACCTTTCCGATGGACGTTCACAGGGTAGCGGCACATCCAGGACAGAGACTTTCCTGACTTCCCCTGTCATGAATACCGTTGGTTACAGCTCTCTGCAAATGGATTTTTATCATTATTTCCGGTTTGCGAACGTCTCCAATGAATCGGCCAAAGTTGAGGTGTCAACAAATGGCACAACATGGACAGCGGTGGTGACCTACACAAGCACGCAGGGAACCTCCAATGCATTTGCCAATCCAGTAATAAGCCTTAACGCCTATATCGGCAACCCGGTATTCTATGTAAGGTTTCATTACTATTCGAATGCAAGGGCAAGGTACTGGGCGATCGATAACGTTACAATTTCCGGAATTCCGGCATTGGTCCCGGTTGTAAACTGGTCATCGGTTCCTGCAGGATTTACATCATCTGTAGCCAATCCAACGAATATCACACAAACCGTCACAACTACTTATGCCGTTACATATACAAATCCAATTACTACCTGCAGTGGTACAGCATCCGTAACCGTTATCAAACTGCTGGATACAGAGCCACCTGTATTTCATAATGTTCCACCCAATATTGAAATCCCCTGTCAGAAGTGTATCCAGGCCTTTGTGAATGCGGATTTTGAAGATAATCCCTCGATTGCATGCTGGGCTTATGTACCAAATGGAGGCGTCCCTGGATGGCAATCAACCACGGGCACCATTGAGATTCAAAAAAGCGGTTGTGTTGATGGTGTTGCTTCGTTTTCAGGAAATTATCATGCAGAGTTAAATTCCGACCAGGTTGGAGATCTTTATCAATCCTTCTGCACTGTGCCCACAACCACAGTTCAGGTGAGCTTTGCACATCACAAGAGAATGAAACCGACCCGTGGTACTGATGATATCATGGGTGTTTGGTCGGGTCCGAACCTGTCGAGCCTGACTCAGATAGGAACGTTCACAGCAACCGAAACATCAGGATGGCAGGTTCATACAATTTCCCTGGATATTCCGGTCGGTCAGACCACGACAATTTTCCTTTTCAGGGCTATCCAGGGAGCCGGACCAAGCCCGCCGCTGAATACATACGGCAATCTGATTGACAATATCCAGGCTGTGACGTTGTTCAGTCCGACACAGGTTCCATACGCAACAGATAATTGTCCGAATGTTTCCGTAACGCTGGTCGAGCAAAAGATCTTCGGGGCTTGTGCAGGAAATTACCAGCTGATCAGGACATGGACTGCGACGGATGGATCGGGGAACCAGAGCACGGCAACGCAGACGGTAACCATCGGAGACTTTACACCGCCCGTGATCGTCAGCGGAATACCGGCAAATGCTTCCTACAACTGCACGGATGTGATCCCGCTTCCACCAACGGTATCATCGATTGTTGCGACAGACAATTGCGCAGACCCTGCGAATATCGCCATTACCTATGCACAGACAACCGTACCGGGACCTTGTGCAAACACTTACACGCTAAACAGGACCTGGACAGCCACTGATCAATGCTCAAACAGTAGCAGTGCGACCCAGGTCATCAATGTACATGATAATACGCCGCCGGTAATTGGCTGTCCAGGAAATGTCAACATAATGGCAGATCCGGGAAAGGCCTACGCATCGGTTTCGCTTCCTTTGCCAACCTACAGCGACGATTGTTCACCTGTGGGAAGCATCATTATTTCCTGGGTTATGACTGCTCCGACTGCAGGAACCGGGGCCGGAACAATCCCGGTGCCTTTTCATTTCAATGTCGGGACAACTACTGTATCGTATACTGCCGCCGATCCATGCGGAAATAGTGTCACCTGTTCATTCGCTGTTGTCGTGGCACCCAATGATCCGCCGGCAATCACCTGCCCGGCTGCTATTTATAAAACCACTGATGCAGGAGTCTGTACGGCTTCATTCGATCCGGGATTTCCTGTAAAACTTTCCGGAACTGATCCCATCATCTACACCTGGGTCATGACAGGCACAACAACCGGATCGGGAACAGGGCCGATTGGAGTGCATCTCTTTAACCCGGGTGTCACAACAATCTCCTGGACGGCCACCAATGTCGCAGGAAGTGTAACCTGTTCGCAATTGGTCACTGTTACGGATAACGAGAAACCAACGTTCCTTTCAACACCTGTTCCGGTGCGGAACTTCTGCGTCATCCCGATTTTCCAGGCTAGTTTCTATCCTGACACGGTGGACATTACACCTGTCAGACCGGACTACTACATTATTACACCTGCAGATAAGTCCAGCCTGGATCTCAATCCTGCAACATTCTCGGATAACTGCACACCGGCTTTAAATCTGATCCTGCACTGGAGAATAGACTTCAATGGAGGAACTCCTGCCCCGATTAGCGGAACGGGGCAAGTATCAACCTATCCCGGAGAGCTGAGATTCCCTGGAGCGCCACGGGTTGATGTAACGCATGCAATCACTTACTGGCTCCAGGATGCAGCCAATAATCTTTCCGACCAGGTTGTGGTGAATATCATCATTAAACCACGTCCTGATGTCGTCAAATTAACACACTAAAAAATTCTTGTTCAAACCAGTATAAACTAAAAACAGAAACTATGAAGCAAAAAAGAGATCACCAACTACTGCAGAATTACTATTTAAAACTAACAGTTCACTAATAAATCTAAAAACTAGAAATCATGAAAAAGCAACTTTTTATTCTAATACTGGCTGTAATAGCTGGTTTAGGCAGTGTTTACGGACAGACTTGTACAACAGGTCCATTAACTCCTGCTGCAGGAGCTCCTTATACATATAAGGTGCAGATTGCAAATCCTCCCTACAACGGGGCAACCGGGAGTTATACCTGGTATGTTACGACAAATGTCGATCTTTTAAATGCTGCCGGTGTTGTTCCGAGTCCTGGCGATATAGTAGCCACGGGCGCATACAATACTTCCACTGTCGGAGAAGACCAGATTGTAATCACATGGACTGCCCAGGCTGTGGTTAACGGGATGACGAACCCGTATTACCTGGTCGTGAAGTTTGCCGGGAATAACGGTGTTTGTGATGCCATGAACATGAAGGTCTGGGAAATCAAGCCAATCAACAAGTTCCTGCTTGCTATCTTCCCGATGGGCGGTGCCGGCGGAAACGGAACCTATTGTGCTGCAAATGTAACATCAGCAACTGTGACCCCGGGTACATCACCAACTGTCAACTACCAATATGGTATCAACAGTGTGTATGCAAGGATCATGGCTTCCAACTATACCGGCGACTGGACACCATCATTTAAAGTTGATGGTCTTGATGCAGTCCAGGTGCTGACCACTGTAACATGGAGCACGGACTCCCTGTTCACATCACCACATACCACAACCCTTGTGGGTAATATTGCCACATCTACAGACAAGGCAACTGCTGCATTTGATGGCAGTGCAAAGATCTGGGTCAAGGCAGATATTGATAACAAATCATTTGAAACTCTGGCTGATCTGCCTATCACCATTGGTGTTGACGGTGTCATCAATGTTGGAGCGACAACGCTTAACGACGTAATCTCAGATACAGATTGTAATCCTGAAGTTGCATTCGGGAAGACCATCAATGAGACCATCAAGGCTCGTCCTACAGTTACACCTGATCCGGCAACTGGTCCTTTCATCACAAAGAACCCGTAATCCATACGAGGACAGGCTTTGTTTCTGAAAGTGAAGTTGCTTTTTCATACCCGGAATTCCACCCGTTCGCTCACTGCAGGCGGACGGATGGAGTGGCAGGTATAAAAAAGCTCACATCACGCGTAATGTTCAATCCTGTATGCTGAATACCGGTAGCGGTAAGGCAACAACTCTATCAAAGGCAGTTTTCCTTACAAGGGAAACGGATGCCTGTAAGTACTGTTTGGAATAAATCAATCGTATGATTTACCCATGTGATGAAAAGAATAAATAATAAGTACGGACCCGACATTGATGTAGGGTTACTGGCAACAAGACGTCCACGCGACGGGACTGAAGGTTTGCCACGTGATGAAACCTTAGGGAACCCACGTAACGGGACCCAGGGGAAGCCACGTGACGGGACTTCAAGGAGGCCGCGCGACAGGACTTTGAGAATGCCACGCGACGGGACCGAAAGGAAACCACGTGACGGCACCGAAGGAATGCCACGTGATGGCACCAGATGGAAGCCGCGTGACGGGACAGTAAGAAGGTCACGCGACGGAACTCAAGGAATGCCACGCGATGGAACCAAACGGAAGCCTCGTGATGAAATTATGCTTTGGAAGGAGCTGCCTGACGCCTGGAATGTTATGAGATTAACAAGGCATACGGAACTTATACAGAACCAAGGCAAACGCTCATCCCGATGGCGAAAATCCAGCAAGTGTAAACCGGCTTTTGAGGCCGGTAACGGGGAAGGTACGCTCTTTTTGGAGCGTGAACGGGAGGAGTACGTAACAGTGAATAGTTAAAAGATTATATATAGTTAATAGTGAAAAGACTTAAACACATATTCTTGCGTCAGTTGCTGGTAGTGATACCGGTGATGATGGCTATGGCTCCTGCCATGGCACAGAATACTGTGTATTCAGGTCAGACCAGTATATTGGGGATCGTGGAGGTTCCGGGAGATACTTATACCTGGGAACTTTACACCGACAACACTAGCGTCAATTTTGCGACAGAACCAGGAAACTGCCCATCGTCAGCGGCTTATTTCATCAATGGCAGCACCGGACCATCCGTCAGTGTTATGTGGTTGACGCAAGGAGTCTATTATTACAAGGTGAAAGCATCCAGGGGAGGATGCACTATGAACCTTAAGATCGGCATGATGACTGTTTTAAATGACCCGCCCATAGCAGTCATTCAGCCTGCACAGCCAGTGTGTGCCGGTGATTCTGTACATCTTTCCGTGACGCTTACCGGGATTGCTCCTTGGAGCTTTACATTAACTGATGGTGTGAACAACTTCGTGTTTACCGGCATCATTGCAAGCCCGGCAACAATTGTCGTTCCGGCAGTACCGATTTCGACAACTTCGTATTGGATCACAGAAGTGACCGATGCACACATAACAAACACAACTCCGTCTGCGCAGGTTGTGCAGGTGGTAAATCCAAAACCAGCCAATTCAAAAATATATCGGTATAACAAATAATAATTCAGACAGAATGCCAAAAAATTTCAAATACATATTGTTGACTATACTGCTGATCACTGCTTCCCAGGCTGCGGGCCAGTATAGTATTGACACTGTATGTGTGGGTTCTGTAGGATATTACCGCGTAGACGGTGAACCGGGCTCAGTTTATACATGGAGCCTGACCGACCCCCTGGGTAACGGAACAAAACTCTCAAGCATGGCCGATACAGTGGCGATCACCTGGAGCATGGTTCCCGGCATCTACCAATTGTCAACAGTTCAGCATTCGCCAGTCACCAACTGTGATGCGGTGCTTGAAATCGGCAGCATTGTAGTGCATAACCCAATAATCCCGGTATTTGCTGCCATTGGCCCGCTGTGCCGGAACAGTACTGCCCCGGATTTGAAGGCTGTTTCCACGAACGGCATTCCGGGAACATGGTCACCTGCCATGATCAGCACGAACAGTACCGGCATTTCTTCCTATGTGTTCTCACCTGAAGCAGGACGGTGTGCTGTGAATGATACTTTGATTATCGAAATCACCAACCAAGTGACCGCAATTTTCGATTCTATCGGCCCGCTTTGCCAGAATAGCATTGCACCTCCGCTGCCTTCAGCTTCCGTAAATGGCGTCACCGGTACATGGATGCCTCCGTCAATCAATACAACACTGATCGGGATAACTGCATATACATTTACTCCTGACACCGGTCAATGTGCTGTTGCCGGACTACTGTCAGTCGAAATTACCAACCAGATCATCCCGGTCTTTGATTCGGTTGGCCCGTTCTGCAAGAATAGCACGCCACCTGAGCTGACGGCAATATCAACCAACGGCATTTCCGGAACATGGGAGCCTCCTGCAATAAACACCACGGTTACCGGTACTTCAAATTATACATTTACACCGGCGGCTGGTCAATGTTCAGTTCCTGTGACCATGGCGATGGTGGTTACCGACCAGATCATCCCGACATTTGCTTCGCTGGGCCCGCTCTGCCTGAACAGCCCGGGATCAGCGTTGCCGACAACATCCACAAACGGAATTACAGGATTCTGGGTGTTGTCTGACATCACAACGGATACGATCGGGATAACAAACTATACTTTTACTCCGGATCCGGGACAGTGCGGTGTTGTTGTAACCATGGGCATTGAAGTCACAGACCAGATCGCCCCGGTATTTACACCCATCACCCCGGTATGCCTGAACAGCATTCCGCCGCCATTACCCGTGATCTCCATTAACGGCATTACCGGTCACTGGCAGCCCGCAGCAATCAGAACAGACACCATTGGAACCACGCAGTTTACGTTCACACCGGATGCCGGACAATGTGCTACGAATACTACAACCGGGATTGAAGTTACTGACCGGATCACTCCGGCGTTCGAAGCCATTGGTCCGCTTTGCCAGAACAGTATACCACCTCCGTTACCGGCAACATCAGACAATGGCATCACCGGAACCTGGAGTCCTGCAAGTATCAGCACAACATCAGGAGGAACAACTACGTATACATTTACACCCGCTTTGGGACAATGTGCCGTGGTTGTTTCAATGGACATTCATATAATCAACCAGGTCATCCCGGTGTTTGAGCACCTGGGCCCGCTTTGTCTGAAGAGTTCAAGTTCTGCACTGCCGACAACCTCATTGAACGGTATCACGGGTTACTGGGTTTTGGCAGCGATTACCACAGATTCTGTTGGAATCACCAACTACACGTTCACTCCCAGCCCGGGTCAATGTGGGGTTGTGGTTACAATGGGAATTGATGTTTATAATGATGTCACACCGGAATTCGACCCGATAGGTCCGCTTTGTCTGAATAGTTCACCACCTGTCCTGCCAACTACTTCAAAAAACAATATTACCGGATCATGGTCATCTGCAGTAATCAATACAGGCAGTGTGGGAACAACATCTTATACTTTCACTCCAGACCTTGGGCAATGTGGTCTTTCTGTAATAATGAACATCGAGATCACAACCAGGATTGCCCCGGAATTTGAGGCAATTGGTCCTTTCTGTATGAACAGCACTCCACCTGACTTGCCGGCAACTTCAATCAATGGTATCACCGGGACATGGCAGCCCGCTGCAATCAACACGACGATTGCAGGAACAACCACGTATACCTTTACACCGGGAACAGATCAGTGCAGCCAGAGCCTCACCTTGGAGGTGACGGTGATGCCGCGTATCATTCCTGCATTTGCTGCAATCGGTCCGCTGGAGCAGAACAGCACTCCACCTGTTTTGCCAGATACGTCTGTGAATGGTTTTACAGGCAAGTGGAATCCCGCAATGATCAAAACGATGATCCCGGGAACGACGACCTATACTTTTACTCCTGATTCGGTCCCATGCGGTGTGGCTTACTCAATGGATGTAACGGTGACTCCGTTGCTTCTTCCTACCATTACAATTGCTACAAATCAGAATCCGATCTGCAAAGGAACATTTGTAACCTTCACGGCAACGGTCACAAACCATGGAATCAACCCGGTGTATGCTTGGTTAAAGAACGGAATCCATGTAGGACATAGTCAACTGGTTTACCAGGATTCAACACTCAAAGACAAAGATGTCATCAGCTGCAATCTTGTTTCAAGGATCAAGGATGGCACTTTCGTCACAGTCTGGTCAACTGAGATCAGCATGACCGTTTATACTGTAAAGGCAGCATTTACAATCAATGAGAATTTAAATAAGGTGAACGGGAATGTACTCCTTATTAATGGTTCGACCGGGGCCAATAATTATTACTGGGATTTTGGAGACGGGCATACATCGACCGATGTTGATCCTTCGGTAACCTTTACAGAGAGCGGGATTTACCTGATCAAGCTGACAGCAACAAACCAGGTCAACTGTACAGATACAATGTCTTACCAGTACGACATGATGTTCAAGGGTCTCTATATCCCGAATGCCTTTGCACCCAATGCAACAACAACGCTGGGTGGAGTATTCAAGCCCATCGGGATCAATTTGCGCAAGTTTAAAGTTGAAGTTTATGATAACTGGGGACACCTCATGTGGGAATCCTCTGCACTCGATAATTATGGCGCCCCGACTGAGTCATGGGACGGAACTTATCACGGCAAACCGATGCCACAGGGAACTTATTTGTGGAAAGTCCATGCAGTATTCTTTGATGATACCATCTGGAACGGATCAGATAATGGCACAGGAAAAGGATCAGAAATGGGCACAGTGTTATTAATACGATAACGTTAAAAAGAACATCAATGAAAAAGCTATTGTACGCGGGTATTTTATTACTCGGCAATATCAGCCTGATTCCGGGTGTTAACGGACAGGATCCGAATTATTCGCAGTGGCTGAATGCGCCACTTTATTATAACCCGGCATTTACAGGATTGAACACCGGACTCAGGGCACGGTTTTCTGCAAGGGACCAGTGGCCCAACCTCCAGCAGGATTTCAAGACCTGTTATTTTTCGGTAGATTTTGGAGACCGCAACCTGCCTGGTGCCGGCGGGATCGGGTTGATTGTCAACCGGGATAATGAAGGCGTCAGTTTTATCAAGGATCTGACTGTCGGACTGACCTTGTCTGTCAGGATACCTATTACTGAGAAAATTGTGACGCAGGTGGGGGTGAAGGCGGCATTGATGCAGAAGTGGCTGATGTGGAACGACCTTGTCTTCAGTGACCAGCTTAACCCGAAGTACGGGAATATCTATTCGGCTGCAGTTACTCCCCCGGATGATCAGCAGAGGATGTTCCCCGATTTCGGGATCGGCGGACTGATGCAGTTTGTTAATGAAGAGGGAAACATCTCTGGAACAGCAGGGGGTGCAGTTGATCATGTGTTCCAGCCGGATGAATCATTCCTGTCGGTCGCCAAATCACCACTTCCGCGGAAATATGTCGTTCATACAGATCTCGTCATTTCCCTGGGCAGCGGACCTTCTTCAAGCCAGAACCCTGCACGCGGTTTCGGAGAGGCACTTAAACTCAACCCGGGGATCATATACCAGCTTCAGCATGGAATGAGTTCTTTGCAGATAGGTATGAATATGCTCAAGTACAACTTCTACCTGGGGGGATATTTTAAGGCCACCTCCATCAACGGAGCATCTACATCCGTCATGTTGCTGGCCGGCTACCGGTATATGGTTGCAGCAGGGCTTAGTATGAAGTTCATGTACAGTTATGATATCCAGGTTTCCAAAAACCTCCAGGGAACCGGGGGGGCGCATGAGGTCAGTCTTATAATTGAATTCAAAAACATCCGGCTTGGCAGCAAGAGCCATTTGCTTGCCTGCCCGGGGATGGAGCAGCATGAGATTAAAGCGTCAGAACTTGAATGCAGCCCGTTTTGATAGGTTGTCATTCCGATACAATAATTGCGTACCTTTGCACCTTTGAAAGTGCTTTGGAAATAAGAGACAACAGAAAATTAACGCTTCCCGCCCTCTTTGCGGTCACCCTGGAAAAATTCGGCAATCATAATGCCATGGCTCTTGTAGGAGAGAGCCCAAGGACGTATAAGGAAATCAACCGGGAGATTCTGGCATTAATTTCTTACCTGGAAAATCTTGGCATCCATCCTGGTGACAAAGTAGCCATCCTTTCTTCCAATATTCCCAATTGGGCTGTTGCATATTATGCGATTACATTTATGGGAGCAGTTGTTATTCCGCTTCTTCCGGAGTTTCTGCCAACTGAGGTCCACAATACACTTGAACATTCAGGAGCTAAAGCCATCTTCATTTCGGACAATCTTGTCCCGAAACTGAAAGGAGTGGAAACGGATGCCCTGAAAATCAAAATAAGAATTGAGGATTTCTCCTGTATTGAATCTGAAAGTCATACCACTGCTTACACTTGCAATGCTATTCCGAAAAGCAGGTACATTGTGGAAGAAGATACGATGGCGGCCATCATCTATACGTCGGGAACCATGGGAACCCCTAAGGGGGTTATGCTGTCTCACAAGAACATCTGCTTCACGGCACTCAAAAGCGGAGTTATTCAACCCATCAATGAGAAGGATCGTTTTCTCTCGATACTTCCATTATCTCACACGTATGAAAATACCATCGGGCTGGTATTACCAATGCTGAGCGGCGCTTGTGTTTACTTCCTCGGAAAGCTGCCGACACCTTCCAGTTTACTTCCTGCATTATTGGAAGTAAGACCAACCATCATGCTGTCTGTTCCCCTGATCATCGAAAAGATGTACCGAAGCAAGATCCTTCCTGCATTCCAGGAGAACCGGATGATACACAGGCTATACAAAATCTCTTTCTTCAGAAAAAGACTAAACAGGATGGCAGGGAAAAAGCTCATGCATACCTTTGGCGGGGAGGTTAAATTCTTCGGTATTGGCGGGGCTAAGCTGGATCCTGTTGTTGAGAAGTTCCTGATCGAAGCCAGGTTTCCTTATGCAATCGGATACGGACTTACAGAAACTGCACCCTTGCTCGCAGGAGCAAATCCCGGAAATACAAGGCTTGAATCAACAGGTCCGGCCATGGAAGGCGTACAGCTGCAGATTCATAACCCGGATCCTGTGACAGGTGAAGGTGAGATCTGGGCCAAGGGACCGAATGTGATGATCGGGTATTACAAGGAGCCCATACTGACCGACCTGATGTTCTCTGATGATGGCTGGTTCAAGACCGGTGACCTGGGATCCTTCGACAAGGATCACTTCCTCTATATCAAAGGCCGGTTGAAGAATATGATCCTCGGGGCAAACGGAGAGAACATCTACCCGGAAGAGATCGAATCGGTGATCAACAATTTCAAGTATGTTGTTGAATCCCTCGTCATACAGCAAAAAGGGAAGCTTGTTGCCATGGTGCATTTTAACCGTGAAGAAATTGAACTCCGGTTCGGGTACCTGAAAGATGAGGTGACGAATTATGTTGAACGGAAGATCGAAGAACTTCTCCGGGAACTTGAAGCGTATGTTAACAGCAGGGTGAACAAGATCTCACGCGTACATGTCATTTTATCCCAGCCTGATCCGTTCACAAAAACGGCCACTCAAAAGATCAAAAGGTTCCTCTATTCCTGATTCATTTTTCAGGCCATTCCCCTGGTTTCCGTCAGGTGGGTTTTTCAGGAGACAATTAATCTTATAATGCTCCCATCAGCTGCCTTAATTTAGTTTCGGCAACTTTTGTGAGGTATTCAAAATTGATCAGCCGGGTATGTGACTCCTCATAGCTTTCCTGTGCCTGGTGTACTTCGAGCGAAGTGGTTTGTCCCAGACGCAGGCGATGCATGCAGATGTCAAGATTTTCCTTGACGAGTGCCGAATTTTCCTTTTCGATGACCAGCATCTTTTGCTGGTTTTCGAATTCGGTCAGCGCGTTCTGTAATTGCGTATTGATGTCAAGTTTTGTGCTTTCAAGGTTGTATCCCGTGGATTTCAGTTCGAGTTTTGCCACCCTGACCTGCCGGTTGATATTCCCTCCCTCGTAGATCGGGATGGTGATGGTTCCGCCGATCTGGGGCCCGTAACTGCGGTTGGAAGTTACACTGCTGATAGAATTGTTGCTGTTCAGGAAATTGTAACCCGCAGAGAGGTTAATCTCCGGAAGGCGTAATGCATTCATCTCTTTTACGCCCAGTCCGGCAATTTCAACTTCTTTTTTGGAAGACAGAATGGTCGGGTTGTTGATGAAGAGTTTCTTGTTCAGTTCAGCCTGGTCTGGTTTATAACTCAGCTGAATTGAATCTGCCACTTCAAATGGAGTGTCAGCTTCTCTTCCCATCATCTGGTTCAGGATCCTCTTTACCGAAATGATCAGTGTTTCCTGGCCAATCGCGAGTTCCAGGTTGACGTTAAGGTCAATCCGTGCCTGTAAAAGGTCGGTCTTGGCTGAAAGACCCGCATTGAAACTCGCCTGCAGGATCTTAACCCGTTCTTCGTTGTAATTGATCACTTCATTATAAGAGGCCAGTTGCTGCTTCTGTTTTACGATATTATAATAGGCAACGATAACATTAAAAAGTGTCTGCATTACCTGGTCCTTAAACTGCAGGTTTCCCAGGGCTTCAATTTCATTCAGTTTTTTCCGGGTGACAAACATCTTTCCGCCGTCAAATAAGGTCCAGCCAAGTGCTACGCCGGCATTGAAGGTGTTGGATGTCGCATTGGCAGAGTTGATATGGGCACCATTCGACTGATCCTGGGCTACATTGCTGATCGCATAGTAATCCGACCCATTGACGCCGACAGAAGGCAACATGCCTGCATTACCGGCTGTGTTATTCGCCTTGTCAATATCTGCTGATGCCCGTGAAATGAGAATGCTGTAATTGTTTTTGAGTGCAATGGCAACGGCGGCGTCCACCGACAGTGTCTGGGCCTGGGTCACGAAAGGAGCAAAGACAAGGAAAACGAAAGAAATCAACACGTTCTTCATCAATGGTTGGTTTTTCATTTGTGTTGTTCAATCGAAGTATCAATGATCTCTTCCCGTTCCTTCTTGCTTGCCATGAGTACATACATCGAAGGAATGACGAACAGCGTCAGTACCAGTGAGAAGAGGAGTCCGCCGACCACGACGATTCCCAGCGGAACACGGCTGGATGCACCTGCTCCAAGAGCGAGTGCAATCGGCAGGGCACCAAATACAGTTGCAAGGGAAGTCATCAAAATTGGTCTAAGCCTTGCTGCTGCGGCTTCAAATGCAGCTTCTGCCTTATTCAGCCCGGTTTTCCGCTTCTGATTCGCAAATTCGACGATCAGGATTCCGTTTTTTGTTACAATCCCAATCAGCAGGATCATGCCGATTTCCGAGAAGATATTCAGTGTCTGTCCCATGACCCATAGCGAGAGGATTGCTCCGGCAATAGCAAGAGGAACTGTCAGCATGATGATGAACGGATCCCGGAAGCTTTCAAATTGTGCGGCAAGGATCAGGTAAATCAAGAGGAGTGCAAGGATGAGGGCAAACGAGGTATTGGAGCTGCTTTCGGCAAAGTCCCTTGATGGACCAAACAAAGCTGTCTGAAATGTATTGTCCAGAACTTTCTTTGAAATTTTCTGCATTTCCGTAATTCCTTCACCCAGTGTCCGGCCGGGAGCAAGTGAAGCTGAGATGGTAGCAGACTTATACCTGTTGAAATGATACAATGTCGGAGGACTGCTGTTTTCTTCGATCCTGATCAGGTTGTCAAGCTGGATCATTTGCCCGGTACGGCTTCTTACATAAAGTGCAGATATATTCCCAGGGGCACTGCGGGATTGCCGGTCAACCTGCCCGATCACGTAGTATTGCTTTCCATTCCGCAGGAAATAATCATACCTGCGGCCACTAAGAGCGAACTGCAGCGTATTTGAAATATCGAGAACGTTCACCCCGAGATTCGTGGCTTTCAGGCGATCGACGGTTAGATTCAGTTCGGGTTTGTTGAACTTCAGGTTCACATCCACATTTCCGAAAACAGAATCTTTCCGGGCTTCATCAAGGAACAGGGGAAGAAAATGCTGCAACTTGTCAAAATCGAGATTTTGCAAAACGAATTGCACAGGCAGCTGCGATCCGGCGGAGAGGGATGTGGAGATGGTCTGTTCCTGGTTTGGAATGATCCTGGCTTCAGGAAAACGTTTGTACATCTTTGTCAGCTTATCGTAGATCTGCTGCTGGGTGGCTTTCCGCTGATTGGGTTCCGTGAGGAATGTGGTAATCGAACCGATGTTTGTCGCACTTGCACCAAAACCGGGGGAGACTCTTCCGAAAATTAACCGGGCTTCGGGTATGCTGTCCATCTCAGCCTGGCAGATCCGGTGGATAAGAGCAGAGGTGCGGTCAAAATCTGTTCCTTCAGGTGTGGTAACATTGGCCCGGATGATGCTGTGGTCTTCCAGTGGAGCGAGCTCTGACTTCAAGGTTCTTCCAATGACAAAGATGAGAAATATGCAGATTCCAAGAATAAGAAATGAAGCCCATCTGCGGTCCATGAAATACTTAAGTACACGCCGGTAACCCGTGTCAAGCCCAACGTAGAAAGGTTCTGTCGCGGTATAGAATTTTGAATGCCGTGAGAGCATTCCACCGAGTTTGACATTCAGGACAGGGGTAAGTGTCAGGGAAACAAATGCCGATATCAGCACAGAACCTGCAACCACGATCCCGAATTCACGGAACAATCTTCCGGTGAATCCCTGTAAAAAAATCACCGGGATAAAAACGATAGCGAGTGTGAGTGAAGTGGAGATTACTGCAAAAAAGATTTCGCGTGTGCCGGAAAATGCCGCTTTCCAGCGGTCCATTCCCAATTCTATCTTCTTAAAGATGTTCTCCGTGACGACGATCCCGTCGTCAACCACAAGCCCGGTCGCGAGCACGATTCCAAGCAGTGTCAGTACATTCACCGAGAAGCCAAAAATATACATGATAAAGAATGACCCGATCAGTGATACGGGAATGTCGATCAGTGGCCGCAGGGCGATTACCACGTTGCGAAAGAATAGGAATACGATCAGCACAACGAGGGAAATTGCGATGGCCAGCGTTTCCGTGACGTCGTTGACGGATTGCCTGACAAATTTTGACTTGTCAAAACCGACGTCAAGGATCAACCCCGGCGGAGTTGTCTTTTTTATTTCATCGAATCGTTTATAGAATTCATCAGCAATCTGAATTGCATTGGCCCCGGGCAAAGGTATCAGTGCAAGCGTGATCCCGTCGGCACCATTCAGTTCCACACCGGTTTCTTCATTTTCAGGGCCCAGGACGGCTTCGCCGATATCGCTGAAACGGACCATCTGATCGTTGGTCTGGAGGATGATAATGTTGTTAAAATCTTCTTCTGTCACCAGTCGCCCGTTTGTCTTAACGATCATCTCGGTTGATTTTCCCCTGACTTTTCCTCCCGGGAGATCTACATTTTCTTTGGTGAGGGCGATGTTGATGTCTTCGGGTGTGACGTTGTAGGCAGCCATTTTCTCCGGATTCAGCCAGAGGCGCATGGCCGGTCGTTTTTGTCCGTACAAGCCGACTGAACTGACGCCGGGGATGGTTTGTAATTTCTCCTGCAGGACATTTTCCGAATAGTCGCTCAATTCGAGCGGATTCATCGTAGTGCTTTGTATCGAAAGTGTGATGATCGGGTCGGAATTAGCATCCGCTTTCGTGACGACCGGGGGAGCATCGATATCCTGCGGCAGGCTGCGTGCGGTCTGCGAAGTTTTATCGCGCACATCGTTGGCTGATTTCTCAAGATCAGCTCCTACGTTGAATTCAACTGTGATATTACTGCTTCCGATGGAAGAGGAAGAGGAGATTGATTTGACACCTTCAATGCCATTGATTGCTTTTTCGAGTGGCTCCGTGATCTGGGATTCAATGATGTCGGCATTTGCACCGGTATAGTTGGTCTGAACGTTAATGGTCGGCGGGTCAATGGCCGGGTAGAGACGGACACCGAGGAATGAAAAGCCGACAGCCCCAAACACCACAATGATCAGGCTCATCACGATGGAAGTAACGGGTCGTTTGATCGCAATATCGGATAATGAGGCCATGATTAGTTTGTGAGAACTTTGGAAAACTTCACGTTCGCTTTCGGTTTAATGAACAGTATGCCCGTTGTTGCAATGGTGTCACCAGGTTTTAGCCCTGTCACTACTTCAATTTTAGAAGCATCGCGGACACCGGTTTTGACGGTTACAAAAGTTGCTTTTCCTGATTTTACCACAATTACTTTTTTGTTGCGCTCCTGTGGGATGATCGCTTGTGTAGGAACCATCAGGGCGTCTTTCTGTTCTTCAAGATCAAGTTCCACGTTGGCATAGGCTCCCGGTTTCAGTGACGGGGAGTTTCCGTCAACCACGGCCCGCACTTTAAGATTACGTGTGCTCAGTTCGATGCTTTCTTCGGTAGCCATTACCTTTCCTTCGTATTTCTTGTCATCGCCCTGGACAGTAAAGAAGACATGTTTGCCTTCACTGACTTCCCGGCTGTATTTCTCCGGAACGCTGAAATCGAGTTTCAGCTGGTTGGTCATGCGAATGGTGGCCAGTGAAATTGAAGGCGTCACCTGTGCACCAACGCTCACATTGCGTAATCCAATGACACCATCAAAAGGGGCAACGACTTCTGTTTTGCTGATCTGGGCACGCAGGTATTCAATATCGTTTTTGATGGAATTCACCTGGAGTTCTGTCTGATCATATTCCAGCTGGCTGATTCCACTAACTTTCAGCAATTCGTTCTGTCTCTTCTGTGTCTCTTCAGCAAGTGCCAGTTGTGTTTGCAATTTTTTAAGGCTTGCCTGAAGGTCATTGTCGAACAACTTTACCAGGAGGGTTCCTTTTTTTACCATCTTCCCTTCGGGCAGGTTGATTGAGATCACCCTGCCTGAAACGTCAGGCATGAGAACAGTCTCTTCAAATGGTTTTAAGGTTCCGGAAACAGCAATAGACTGATCCAGGATGGTTGGTTTTACAAGGTATCCTTCGGCTACGAAAGGCATGTTTGTCTTTTTCCCGGCAGCATCTGCTCCATTCGGATCCTTCTTGCATGACGCCAGATTCAGCAGAATAATGGTCGTGCAAAGGAGGAAAACAAGGTTGTTTTTCATATTTTTGGCTAAAAGACTTTCCCTGGTCCAGGGATGAAAAATCGTGGTGCAAAAGTACTACTTTATAAAAGATCGGAAATAAAATCTTAAGATTAATTTGTCATGTCACTTGACGCTTGATGCTTGACAGGGTACAAAATCCATAGAAATTGACCAGGGATTGAAAATCTAAATTTTATTTTTGTAAATTTGCAGCCCTCAATAGGGTTTTAGTATTGAGAATGATGAATCGGGATGTAGCGCAGTTGGCTAGCGCACCACGTTCGGGACGTGGGGGTCGGAAGTTCGAGTCTTCTCATCCCGAC
>TBL_comb47_HYPODRAFT_10000981_pt1 | contig 37698 bp, 34 predicted proteins | sample TroBogypolimnion_40_FD_10682 | JGI IMG/M metagenome (IMG submission 10682)
AGTAATATTTTTGTCCAGCAGTAAGTCCTGTTATACCAACAGTGTAAGTCCCTGTTGTTGTACCCGTGGCAGCTGTACAAGGAGTGGTAGGAGCAGCAGTTGTCGCATAACAAACCCCGCGAGCAGAGATTGAATTTGGATTACCTAAGTTGGTTACGTTGGCTCCGAGAGTAACCGTCGTTTGAGTCACTGATGCTTGTGTTGGAGTTGTAACAGTTGGAAGAGCTAGCATCGTAAAATTATCATCAGCAGAATATCCTGTACCAGTTGTATTCGTAGCATAACCACGATAGTAATATTTTTGTCCAGCAGTAAGTCCTGTTATACCAACAGTGTAAGTCCCTGTTGTTGTACCCGTGGCAGCTGTACAAGGAGTGGTAGGAGCAGCAGTTGTCGCATAACAAACCCCGCGAGCAGAAATAGCTACAGGATAACCAAGTGATGTCACATTTGCCCCAAGTGTTATTGTTGTTTGAGCAAGTGAAGCTTGTGTAGGAGTAGTAACCGTAGGAAGTTGCAATGTATTGAAAGTTAAATCACTGCCATATGCAGTTCCAGCGCTGTTTGTCGCATATGCGCGATAGTGATATACAGTATTTGTTGATAATCCTGTAATACTACTCGTGAAAGTCCCAGTGCCCGTGCTATCGCTTGTTTTTGTTGAAAGTGCAGTTGTTGGATTTATGTTTGTATCCCAGACTACTCCGCGAGCAGTTACTGACGCTCCACCATCTGAAGAAATATTTCCACCACTTGAAGCAGTTGTTTGAGCAACACTTGATGCAGTTGTTGTTGTTAATGAAGGAACAGTTATGTTTGATTGAGTAGTAAATTGTACGTCAGCACCATATGCAGTACCTGCACTGTTTGTTGCATATGCACGGACGTGATAAGTAGTATTGGGTGTTAAACCAGACATGGGATCTGTCCATGGACCACCAAGCTGCCATCCATCTGTAGTTTTTGTTGATAACGCTATAGTTGGACTTGATGAAGTATCCCAAACTATGCCAGATGTTGAAATAGTTACTCCTCCATTAGAGGATATCGTTCCTCCGCCAGATGCTGATATTGTAGTAATACTCGTAATAGGAGTAGTAGTAACGACAGTAGGGACAACAGCTGCTAGGGTTGTAAAAGTTGTATCTGAACCATATGATGTCCCGACACTATTCGTAGCATACGCACGAACATGATAAAGAGTACTTACAACTAACCCAGTTATATTACTCGTGAAAGTCCCAGTGCCCGTGCTATCGCTTGTTTTTGTTGAAAGTGCAGTTGTTGGATTTATGTTTGTATCCCAGACTACTCCGCGAGCAGTTACTGACGCTCCACCATCTGAAGAAATATTTCCACCACTTGAAGCAGTTGTTTGAGCAACACTAGAAGCTGATGTTGTGGTAAGAGTAGGAGCATAGGCAAGAGTTGTAAATGTTACATCAGAGCCATATGCAGTACCTGCACTGTTAGTAGCATATGCGCGAACATGATATAAAGTGACAGGAGAAAGTCCTGTCATTGCAGTACTAGTCCAAGGGCCACCAAGTTGCCAGCCGTCTGTAGTTTTTGTGGAAAGTGCTATGGTGGGATTCGATGAAGTATCCCAAACTATTCCAGAAGTACTGACAGTTCCACCGCCATCCGAAGTAATCGTTCCTCCGCCCACAGCAGTAGTTTGAGTAATACTTGTTATAGGATTTGTTGTAGTGACCGTCGGCACGATCGCAGTGAAGCTAGCAGTTACATTTTTTACAGCGCTCATTGCTATTCTACAAGTAGAATTTGTCCCAGCTGATGCACAATCCCCACCCCAACCTGCAAATGTTCCACTTGTTGATTCAGTCAAGGTAACGTAAGTCCCTGATCCTTGAGCAAAATTATAAGTACAAGTTGAACCACAATTAATGCCAGAAGGAGAACTTGTTATTGTTCCTGTCCCCGTACCACTTGTTGAAACATTCAATGCAACATTCGAATAACTATATGAACCCGCAAAAGACAAAGAACTATCAGAAGTAGCATCTACGGTTGTTTGAAGTTGAGATGAATAATTCCAATCAGGATTTGCTGAATTATATCTGAACATCATATTTATTTGAACTGTCGTAGTTGTTAAACCAAGAATAGAATTCGTATTTTTAATTAATGTAAAAACTGGACTATCTACAGAAATATCTGGACCAGTAATTGGTACCGCGGCTGCAACCCCTTCTTGTCTTAGTAAAACCCCACCCGAGGCAGAAGAAGATTGTGCTGTTTCACTACCAATACTTAGTGTTGGCTCCACTGTAGCTGGCGTAGCGTTTATTGGATATAAAAGAAATTCACCCATCTCTCCAATCCACGTAGCACTATTAATTGATGCAATACGCATAGACAAGGCAGAAACAGGATAAAAGGTATTAACAAGTTGAGTACCAAAACAATTTGAACAACCGTGAATGTTAGTTGTAGTAATAGTTCCACTTACAGAAGGAGGTCCTGCATATGTCGGAGTATAATCCGTAGCATCAATTCTTGAAACAGCTAGACTATCCGTTGTAGTATTTAAATTAGTCCAATTAGTACTGTCTATTGCATCTCCTGCAACAGCTCCAGATAAATTGGTATATTGAAGATTGTATTGCGTTGGGAAATATGCACCAGCTGGTTTTCCCCAACCTCCAACATTATCACCACCCCAATACTGAATTGCTTTCCAAATTGTTTTTGCTGATGAAAACTTTATCATCATTCTAGCATTTGCCGTATTGTTATTACCCCAACCAAGATGAGAACCATCAGCATACCCATCATTAAAAGCAGAAGGTAGATTTGTACTATAATAGTCAGCTGCCGATGCTACTCCCGAAGTAGCTATATTTGTAGAAGTATTAAAAATATTTACTTGATTAGCTGGAGGACTCCCCGCACCACCATAGCCGTAATAAATAAAATAATGGCTTGTGTCGTTTCCAGAAAGAGTATTTTGTGTTTTAAAATAAAAATCAATATTTGATGAAGAAAAAGATGTTAATAATCTATCCAACTCAGTAAAAGTAGAGCCATCCCAGTAAACAACACGAAAATCATTACCACTTGATAAAGAATGTGAATAAATACTGCTAGCATCAGTTCCTGTAAAACTTCCGTGCACAGCATAACCATTAGTTAACGAACTATTACCGGCAATATTAATTGTTATCTGCCTGCTGTAATTATAGTTTGGACTAAACCAATTACTACTCGTGCCAGTTGAAAGACTATAAGTTACAATTACACCATTTATTACCATCGATAGAATTGAGCCCGGAGTACCTAGTGTCGGTGCTGAAATCGAAGAGGAATTTTTTATGTCCTGCTTTATGTGTTCACTAGCAAAACGAATAGCTGAATTTACTTCATTGCGTGCTTGCGATTGTCCATTCCCTTTTGAAAGTGAAACAAACATATTTGAAGATACGATCGTAAGACCAGAAAGTATACTGATATATAAAATCAACTCTAAAAGACTAAAGGCTCGACGAAAATTTATTTTTTTAAAAATATTATTTTTCATATTATGGTGTCCAATTTAATATTATACCATTAACTGTAGGTGTGTTATTCCCAGCAGACGAACAGTCATAAGAACAAATTTGAACTTTATATCTAAAATACCTCATATTATTCCAAGCAGCTAAACAATTAACTCCCTTTAATTCTATTGGTGTATTTGAAGCTCCTGGATTAAAGTAATCTCCTGAACCGCAAGTGGCGCCTCCATAATAACTCCATGTACCTGTCGTACAAGTCGGATAATTTGTCGCCCCATTTGAACAGTTTGACCCTGCAATCTGAAATTGAACTTTTCCCTCATTCAAACCAGCCCCACCAAGAGATCCTATCCACAAAATAGAATTGTACCCTGCACCTGTTGTAACTCCTGAATCAAAAATTGAAGAAATCAAAGTTCCAGTTATTGCCTTCGGAGTTGTTCCAGTTAGTTTTAAAGTACCAGCGACACTAGCATCAATACCAGAGTCAGCACTAAAATAAGTTGTCGGTGGACAAGATGCAACATTGTCTGTTGGAGTTGTTTGTGTAGTCCAAGCAGTCTGCACGCAAACTTTATTCCTCCATCTAAACACAAAACCACTTTCTGTAACCGTGTCACCTCCTGTCCAAGAAACAGAAACAGTTATTTTTTGTGTATCAGGGTTATCATCTGCACTCACATAAGTTGATTCTATTTTTCTATCAGTTGTAGAGTCGCGACTTGCATTATCAATAATAATATATCGTGTATAAGATAAACCGTTTACAATAACAGTCTCATCCCCTTGCGTAAGTGTCCAGGCATTACTTACTTTGAGTGGATAATAATGAGTTGTTCCTTTTACAATTCCAGCTGGAGCATAAATACTTTGCCAATTTTGTTCAGCAACTCCACGAACTATTTCGATACCTTCATTTGCAAGACTATAGGCTGTGTCTCTTTCACCAGAATTTCTTCCACTCTTTAAACTCACAAGTATTGCTTGAGTCCCAACAGTAAAAATAATGCCCATTAAAGCAATTACAATTAAAAGTTCAAGTAGTAGTGCCCCCTTCAATGAGCCCAGAACCTTTCGGCTATTATTCTGCTTTTTATTTTTACTAAAATTTTTACAAATCATTTTTAAAAAACTCTAAAAATTAATTGCGGATATACTAAAGGTAAAATTACCTACTGTAGTAAATGTGTGCAAAGTATTACCTCCAGATGTAGTTATTGTTCCTCCTGTTGCGGTAATTGCTCCAGTTGGATAACTTACGATTACTATACCTGAACCTCCATTTGAATTTTGTCCACCACCATATGTACCATCACCACCATTACCAGTATTTGTTGCACCATTAGTATTTCCAATACCACCATTTCCTCCTTTAGCATAAGTTCCAGAAAAACCAGAACAGGTTGCGCCCGAACCTCCTACTCCACCTTGTGGATATACATAAGCTAGTCCAACTCCTGCAGCACCTCCACCTCCTCCTTGGGAACTTCCACCTGCATTACCTTGACCAGATGTTCCATTAGCCCCCGATCCAGATCCTCCACCTCCTCCCGAACCCCCAGAGAGTCCATTCCCCGATCCAGATCCTCCGTGAGCTCCCCCTCCTCCACCTCCGTAAGCAGTCAGGGTAGCAAAAACAGAATTATTTCCGCTAAGACCCTGGTTATATGTTCCACTAGTAGTTCCGCCAGCACCAACAGTAACTGAATATGATCCACTCACTACGTTATAAGATTGATTACAAATCATACCTCCAGCACCACCTCCACCTCCATCCCAAGCACCCCCTTAACCACCACCACCAACAACCAAAACTTTTAAGTTTTCAGAAGCAATAACGAATGTCGCTGTAATCGTATGATTAGCTATAATATTTGAAAATGTATAAGGCGAACTTGTACCAACTCCTGATCCATCAACTGTAATTGCTGTGATTATATATCCTGAATTTGCCGTAATAGTATACGCCTGACTATCTCCATAATTTTTTGTCGTCACACCAGACGGAGAGATTGTCCCATTCGAGCTTTGAGTTGCTGTAATCGTATAGGTGTACATGGTAAATGTAGCTGTAATCGTATGATTAGCTATAATATTTGAAAATGTATAAGGCGAACTTGTACCAACTCCTGATCCATCAACTGTAATTGCTGAAACATAATATCCCGTATTTGGAGTAATAGTGTATGCCTGACTTTCTCCGTAATTTTTTGTCGTTACACCTGACGGAGAGATAGTTCCATTGGAAGATTGAGTAGCGGTAAGAGTATAGGTCAACACAGAGAAAGTTGCACTAATTGTATGAGGAGCAGTAACATTTGAAAATGTATAACTAGTACTTGGTGTTACATATGTTCCATCCACTGTAAGGGTAGCAACTCCATAACCAGTAGCGGGGGTTATGCTATAAACCTGGCTTCCACCAGACGCCACTACGGTAACCCCAGATGGAGAGATGGTTCCATTCGATCCTGTAATTGCAGCAATATTATAACTTGCTCCTGTGATTGTATTTCCATACGAACTGCCAATAGCCACAGTTCCCATAGAAGCAACACTAATGGTTTGACTTACACCGTTTGAAGTAATAGTAACTGATGAAGCTGAAGCAGTCCCAGTAATTTTATTAAAAATAATATCCTTTGATGAACTATCACCAGGATCAGTAAAAGTGATACTTCCAGGCAAATAACTTGTAGAAATAACGACCTTACTGCTATCTGAATAATCAGTCGGAGTAGAAAAAAGTTCATAATAATCGCTCGCCCCATTTACAAAATGCGCTCCCCATTTTAATCCACTATCTCCTGTCATGGATTTCGATTGCATTTGTTTTAAATCCTCAGATATTGTCTGCGCAGTTGTGTTTATTTCAACTCCCTTGCTGTAATTCATGTAAAACCCACTGGCTGCCACAGAAATTATTGCCAAAACAGAAAAAACAAGTATTGTCTCAAGAAGAGTAAATCCTTTTGCGTGAAAAAATCTTTGCTTCATTTTTTCCATATTATACAAAGTGTCCTACTAGCTGATAAATAGGAATAATGATTGCCACAGCGATAGCTGCAACCATCAATCCCATCAATAGAAGCAATACTGGTTCCAAGAACGCTGATAAGTCTTTTAATCTATTATCAACTTCTTCTTCATAAAAATCAGAAAAGGTTCCTAGAATTTCATGCAATGACCCAGTACGCTCTCCGACAGTAATAAGGCTAATCAAAAGGCGTGGAAAAAGTTTTGGATATTTACCAAGAGATTCTGAAATCGGTATTCCATTTCTTATTTCTTCAACAGCTGAGTTGATTGCCGCACTATATATATGATTCCCCACAGATTGTGCTGAAAGTTCTAAAGCATCAACAACTGAAAGACCCCCACCAATTAAATTTCCAAATGTTCTAGAAAATCTTACAACTGCTATGCTTTTTATTAATCCTTTTGCTACTGGGGTATGAGAAATAACTGTAAAGAAAAACTTTTTACCTGTTTTTGTCGTACGAAAATATAAGAAGAACCATGCAATTACTAACAATATTACAAAATCAAGAATATAGCTCCACGACATAATTGCAGATAAATTCATCAAAAATTGTGTTATCCATGGCAACTTTACTCCGCTTGTTAGAAATGCTTTTGCAAGTCGAGGAAGAACAAATATGAGCATAAGAGCAACCATAGAAACTGAGGCAACAAGCAAAATTATTGGGTAAGCAAGCGCAGATTTTACTTTTCCTCTTAGGGCATATTCTTTTGAAAGATAACTTGCAAGTTCAACTAATGTTTTATCGAGTTGCCCCGACATTTCACCTGCCTTTATCATCCCCAAAAAAATGGGAGGAAATGAATTTGAATAAGTTCCAAAACCGGCCGAAAGAGACTGTCCATTTTTAATCATAGCTTGGACACTTTGAAGAATTTTCTTCAACATCTTTTTATTTGTGTCTTCAATTAGAATGTCCAGCGACTCAACAATAGATAATCCTGCTTTAATAGTCGTAGCAAGATTGCGAACAAGAAACATAATATCAACTGAACCTATACTTTCAAAAAGGGACATAGACAGCATGCCGCCATCTTGACTTAAGCCTGAAATCGGCTTAATTGAAATAGGAGTTAAATATCTTTTTGTTAAATAATTCATCACCTCATCCTCGCTATTTCCTTCATATTGGCCATGAATTACTTCGTTTTCTTTGTTATATGCTTCGTAAATATATGTTGACATCCCAGTACTAAAATTTTAAATAATAATCTTTTGTCTTTATGACCCGTAATCAAAAATTTAGTACGGGACACAGTAAAATTTTATTCATTAACTACACGCATAATTTCTTCTATTGTTGTAACTCCCTTTTCGACTTTATCTAATCCATCCATAAACATGCTTACCATGCCATTTGCAATTGCTTTTTTCCTGATTTCTGTAACTTGTGCTTCTGCAATAATCAACTCACGGATATCATCAGTAATACGAAATACTTCAAATATTCCTATTTGCCCGATAAATCCTGAATTGCCACAGACTTTACAACCTTTCCCCTTAAACAAAGTGGTAGGAATTTCTTTTGTATCACTGCCTGAAATTTTTACTTGCTCTTTTATTATTTTACTTATTTCTTTTGTTGTTTTATATGATTCAATACAGGAAGTACAAATTTTACGTACAAGACGCTGCGCAATGACTAAGTTAACAGTCGAAGAAATCAAAAACGCTGGAGCTTTCATATCAAGTAATCTTGGTATTGCAGACGGAGCATCATTTGTGTGAAGTGAAGAAAGAACAAGGTGCCCTGTGAGAGCTGCCTGGACAGCAATCTCCACTGTATCATTGTCGCGAATTTCTCCTATCATTATAATGTCTGGGTTTTGACGAAGAAGAGCGCGAAGACCGTTTGCAAAAGTTATTCCTGATTTAGTATTTACCTGTGTTTGATTTACCCTAGGAAACTCGTATTCAATAGGGTCTTCAATGGTTGTGATATTTACAAGTGGAGTATTTAAAATATGAAGTATGGCATAAAGAGTTGTCGTCTTTCCGTGGCCAGTTGGACCAGTAACCAAAATCATTCCGTGTGGCTTTTTTATTTCTTCGTTTAGAATCACATTTGCTTCATCAGAAAAACCAAGATCTTTTAATGTTAGGGGTCTTGCAGAGTTTTTCAATAAACGCATTTCGACTTTTTCTCCATGAAATATTGGCATGATATTTACACGGACATCAAGATTTGAATTGTCTTCCATTTCAAAACGAAAACGTCCGTCTTGTGGCATGCGATGTTCGTCGATTTGTAAATTTGCAAGAATTTTCACACGGGCTACAAGTATCGGCGCGATAACCTGTGGCAAACTTAAAACTTCTGACATGATTCCATCAATACGAAAACGAACAAGAAGTTCATGTTCTAGTGGTTCAAAATGAATATCAGATGAGTTTAAGGTTATGGCTTGTTCGATTATATTGTCGAGGATAGAAACGATAGGCACAGCTGCTGCTGTTTTTGTAAGATCTTTTTCTTTTACTATGAGCATTGATTGCTCAACATTTTCAGAAATTATTTGTTCAAAACCAACACCAATACTTTGTTTATACTGCTTGAGCCCGTAATGTAAACTCGAATATGTAGTAAGATATGGCTCTACCCATGTGTTAAATTTATATCGTAGATATTCGATTGTCTCATAGTCAAACGGATCAAGCATGGCAACCTTCATAACTCCCTTTTCTTTGTCATTATTGAAAATAATTATATTTTTTGATTTAGCAAAAACTTCTGGAACGAGTTCTAGTGTATCTTTTTCAATATTTTCTTTTTTAAGATTAACAATAGGCACTCCATAGTATGGAGCAAGTAATTCAGTCAAATAATCTTCAGGAATTTTTTCATTACCAATTAAAACATTAGTAATGGTTTGGCCATTTCTTCTAGATTCCTCACGAGCGACATCAAAATCTTCAGCACTTATGAGACCAGATTGAAGTAAAATTGACTTTAACTTTTCTTCAGTTATGTGCATTACTTAATATTATATCATTATATTTAAAGATGTAGCAAATATTTTTCCTGTAAAAACTAAAAACACCCCACTTTTACGCAGGATGTTTTTATTTAACAAAAATCTATTTAAAAATCTGTACCAGCTCCTAGAACGTAAAGATTTGTTCCAGTTTCATAGTAACTTGAATTATTCCCTCCGTCATTTGCCCTTATGTCATTTGGAGAAGTTGTATAAGCTGTACTTTCTGGCACTGCATCTATTTCATAAGCAAGAGGACTGATTGAGCAACTGTAACGATAAACTAGGTCAGTATTATCAATAGCAGCTAAGTGCCCACTAGCAACAGTGTTTACTGGATCTACAGGTAAATTTGATATTGGAGAACCACCAGTCAATCCATCAAAGTTAATCGGAAGCCATCCAGCACCACTTGTTTTTGGGTTATTGGCTGCTAGTACTTGAACTACAGGAGTAGTAGTAGCACCATCAACCGTTGCGTCAGTTATAGATGCTCCAGGGGAATCACTAGGATATGAATAGTAAACTTTTTCAGTCCCACCGAGTGCGCGTGCTCCCGATGCTGTAGCCTTACATCCAGCATTAGCAGCTACATTGTTCAATAGCGGAGTCGTCGTATTCGTCAAATAAAGACCGATAGCTGTCTTAAGAGTACTCAAGTCAGAAATACGTTGAGCGTCTCTTGCTTTCTTTAATGTTTCAGCAGGGTTAAGAACTATGACTAGGGCCACTGATAAAATAGCGATGATACCTATCACGATGATAAGTTCAAGCAGTGTAAAACCACTTTCTTTTTTCTTCATAAATAATATATAAAACTGTTAAATTAATAATTTAATTAATACTTATTACGGGTTAATTATAACATACATCACATACATAGTTAATCAATACTACCTGTTAATAACTATAAAGAGTGGAAAAATAGCTTTAAAATGGGTTTTTCGAAAATAATGGTTAAAAATGTTGCAATAATGAACATTGGCTCAACGTAAACCAGTGCTTTCCCTTTCAATTGGTATATAAAAAATCCTATAACTGACACGAGGAAACCAAGAGGAATAAGCACCACAATTCCGGGCCAACCAGCGATTAGCATCAATATAAACAGAATTTCAGGACCTTCGGGTAGAAAATTACCTCGATAAGTTCTCCACATTTTAAATAGAAAGTAAAGTAATCCAGAAACAAATAGAGAAATAAAAATACTCATCCAGTAATTAGTCCAAACATAGTGCAAAAAATAACCAAGATGATTTTCAAATAGTGGTCTCAACCATTCAAAGATCGGGGTATTCTTTGATAAAGGTGAATTAATAAAATAACTCAATGTTTTATCATTGGGACTTGACCAACCATAATATTTTACCAATGTTAAAAATAAACCATGAAAGACATCAATAGCTACAGCAATTAAAATCAATTTAGTATAAGAAATATTTTTTACCCAACTTGGTTTCCAAAAACGAATAGCTAGAATGAATAAAAACAAGGTCCAAACAACTAACATGATTTGGTTAAAATGTGAAAATACAAAATTTAATATCATATTATCTAATTATAAACAAAAAACACCTTAGTGTAAAACTAAGATGTTTTTGTTTATTCGCAAAAATCGAACTAAAAATCAGTACCTCCTGTTGTGTGTCCAATAATTCCCAAATTAGTTCCTGTTTCGTAATATGAGTTACTATTTCCCCCATCATTCAATCTCATGTCGTTTGGAGCGGTAGTATAAGCGGAACTTTCAAGAGTAGCATCAATTTCATAAGCAATGGGACTTCTTGAGCAACCAAATCTATATACCAAGTCTCCGCTTGATGGAGCAGTAACAGAGGAAACAGTATCCACAGGGTCTATTGGTAAATTAGAAATCGGAGAACCGCCAGTGAGAGTTGTAAGGTCTACTGGAATCCAACCCAACCCATTCACCGAAGAAGGAGTTGCGACCTGATTGGGAGTTAATGCTGACGAGGCTGAACCATCTATTGTTGAACCATTTGAAAGAGTTCCTGATCCAGTTGGGTATGAATAGTAAAGTTTATTCCCCGAAGCCCAAGTACCAAGAGTTGCCTGACACCCAGCAGCAGAAGCCCAATTTCCTCCGGATAATTGTGGAATTGTCGTATTCGTCAAATAAAGACCGATAGCTGTTTTTAGAGTACTGAGATCGGAAATACGTTGAGAATCTCTTGCTTTCTTTAAGGTTTCTGAAGGGTTAAGCACTATAACTAGGGCAACTGATAAAATAGCAATGATACCTATCACGATGATAAGTTCAAGGAGCGTAAAACCACTTTCTCTTTTTTTCATAAATAATATATAAAACGATTAAGTTAATAATTCAATTTTTAAAACGCTTCTAAAGAAGCTTCATTTTAATTGCATATCAATTATATCAAATAAGTAAGCTTAAAAAATTAACCCTTGTGGATAAGTCAATGAAATTAAGCCTTGAGATATCCTCTTATTTTATCAACGACCTCTTGGATAGTGGTATCAATCTTAACTAAATAGTCATTTGCTCCAAGTACCAAAGCGCGTTCCTTGTCTGTCTGCTCCCATAAATTGGATAAAACTATAACTGGCATATATAAAAACTCTTTATTTTGTCTAACTTGATCAAGCACCCAAAAACCGTCTTTTTTAGGAAGCATAAGATCAAGAAGAACTAAGTCTGGTTTTTCTGAAAAAATCTTTGCCACTGCCTCTTCTCCATCACTTGCTATGATTGGATCCATGCCTTCAGACTCAAGTTTTAGTCTGTATACTTTTGCAATATGCTCATCATCTTCTACTATTACTATCTTTTTTTTAGCCATAAAATTTATTATTTTAAATAAGATTTAATTTTATCAATAATGTCTTGAATTGGATAATCTATTTTTACTAAATATTCCGTTGCTCCCAGTGCCATAGCACGTTCTTGGTCGATTTTTTGTCCAAGATTCGAAATAACTAATATTGGAGCTTTCAAATTTTTAGGATTTTTCTTAACTTCTTCAAGCACCCAAAAACCGTCTTTTTTAGGAAGCATAAGGTCAAGTATGATTAAGTCTGGTTTTTCACTTTCAATCATTTTTACCGCCTCTTCTCCATCGCGCGCTAGAATCACCTGCAAGTTTTCTTTTGCAAGTTGAATTTCATAAACCTTTGAAATATGTTCATCGTCCTCTACTATTAATACTCTTTTTTGGGAATCCACCATATATGTGAATATTTTAGCACTAATAAGGAATTAATCAAAAGTATTTATTTATTGCGCACCATAGGAATAGTAAAGAAAAATGTGGTTCCTTTTCCCTCTTCACTTTCAAACCAAACCTTCCCTCCCCAAGAGGTTACAATATCTTTTACGAAAGCTAGCCCCAGGCCCGTACCGTCTGGTATTTTTGAAATAGCATTATCCGCTCTAAAGAATTTAGAAAAGATTTTTCCACGTGCTGCTTTTGGTATCCCTATGCCATTATCTCGAACAGAATATATAACTTCGTTTTTTTCATTATCAACTAACCAACGTCCCTCAATCGTGCCATTGCTGTTTGTATAACGAATCGAGTTCGCAAAAAGATTTAGAATTACTTGTCGAAGTGAAACTGGGTCAAGAATAACAACTATTGGGTATGTTTGAGCAGAAAAAGAAAAATACACCAATTTTTTTTCTACCATACTTGGAGAAAGTTCTTTTACAACCTCAGTAGTTATAGCAGTTAAATCTATCGGGACTCTATCATTGCCTATTTTGCCGCTTTCAATACGCGAAATACCAAGTAAAAGATTGATAGTTTGATAAAGACGATTAACGCCATCGTGTATTTCATTAACAAGATCATGTTGGGCCTCACTAAGTGCGCCATAACTACCACTTAAGAGCATTTCAGAATACCATCTAATGGTAGTAAGTGGGGTACGAAGCTGGTGAGATGCAGTAGAAATAAAACCTGATTTTGCCTTATCTAATTCACGATCTTTATTTGCATCACGAACAATAATAACTGCATTATTCCCACTTAATTCTCCTTCTTGCTCATTGTGCATCGGTGCGATAGAAAGAGTAACCGCGATAGGAGTTGCTAATCTTTCTGTTGAAATTAAAATATCATCTTCGAGCCCTGTAGTTATGATTTGATTAGAAATAAAAGATTTTTCTATCGGCCAATTTTCTGCAGGAAGATCTTTCTTGTTCTTTATTATTTTTACAATTTCATATAAATTTTTCCCCAAAACCTCATTCTCTTCATACCCTAAAAGTTCCAATGCCTTTGGATTAATAAGAGATACTTTGTATTGCTTATTAATTATAATCAATCCTTCTCCCATGGATGAGATAATAGTCTTCATTCGCACGTCATCAGCCTCAAGGTTCTTTTTGGCTTTTGACATGTCTGTCATTAAGCCCAATATGGATTCCCTATTTTCTTTTAGCTTTACATTAGCAGCCTCGAGTTCGCTTATTTCTTGTTTAATTTTTTCAGCCCTTTTTTGCATTTCAATCTCCATCTCTTTGTGTTCGGTAATATCTGTAACGTATCCATACCAAAGGTAGCTTCCATCAGATAATTTTTCTGGCCTTGATTTACCTCGGAGCCACCTAGTGCCACGAGATAAATTTACTCTAAATTCATGATCCCACTCCTCCATTTTTTCTTTAGAATTTTGAATTGAAGATTTCAATCCTTCTAAGTCATTTTTATCAACTTTTATAAAAAGATTTGTGGCATCTTCTTTTACATCTTCTCTGTGCACTTCAAAAATATCCCAAATCCTTTTACTTGCATAAGGCATTGTAACTTTTCCATCAGGAAATAATTGATATTGGAAAAATATACCTGGAACATGATCAACATATTGTTTAAGCACAATATTTTTACCCAACAACTCTCTCTTGTCTCTAAGTAAATAAACAACATAGAAAAATATCAAAGCAAATAATCCTTCAGAAAAAACTGTTAGCATGATGGGTAGTTTTATAGCATCATATATCTTATTTTTGTAGAATAAGACATAATCCATGTCAGAAGCAATGACACTGACAGTCGCACCAGTTTGTTTATCAACAACAGGAACAAGGGTAGTGATAAAATTGCCCCACCTATCTGTATACGGTTTTGTTATAGAAGATGCACCATTTGTCCAAGCATTATCAACCCCATTAATCATATCTTGACTTGCGTCGGTATATACATCTCCAGGTGGACTATGGTCAGGTGAATCATTTGGGATGGAGTCAACAGAAAAAATAATCTGTCCATTCTGAGGAACCATCGTATAAATCCACCTTATTCCGAAAATTTTATTAATTTTCCCCAATTCTAGTAGTTTTTCTCGAATCGAAACGTAGTCTGGGTTTGTTTCGTCAGAAAGATTGCTTTGTAGAGTTATGAATTTTTGTGCATCTAGTACGTTAGCAAAATTTTGAGTTAGCACGAACATCTTACTCCTGATATCAGCTTCTTCATTTTTACTAACCTTTACGGTATATGCAGTACCTATCAAAAGTATGACAGATATGCCAAATAGAAAATATAAATATTTATTTACTTTTTTTAAAGCTTTAAGTAAAATTTTCATGAATCTATAAAAAACTAGGATATACACAAAAAACAGCTAAATATTACACATAAAGTATAGCATGAAAATATAAAACTTGATATAATTATGATGTGCTAAAAAGTCGGGTAGAATTGCTATGAACATTTTAAACCTTCTCACAAAGGAAAAACGTGTTGCTGGAGTTGAAATCAGCGATAGGGTTATTAGAATTGCTTATTTTCGCCCAAGAAAAAAAAGACTGCATTTAAATAAATTAGAATTTCCTGAGCATGAACTCATCCTAATAGAAGAACCCATAGGCGCAAACATAATAAAAGAAGGAGTAGTTTTTGATAAAGTACTTCTTGGTAAAACCCTTAAAGATATTTGGAGTAGATCAAAACTCAGTGCAAATTATGCAATAGTCTCGATCCCAGAAGACAAGGTTTATTCTCACATATTTTCTTTTCCAAAAACAGTAAATGAAACACATCTAGTCGAAGCGATAAATCTAGCTATAGATTTTCAACTCCCATTGAAAAAGACAGATGTTTACCTAGGGTGGGAAAATGCTGGTGATTCACATACAGTGAATGATGTCCTGATTTCAGCAATCCCTAAAAAAATTGCCGATGGTTATATTGATGCGTTAAATTCTGCAGGGATAAAAATGTTAGCACTCGAATCACATATAGCAAGTATCGCCCGATCAATAAAATTAAAACTTGGACAAGCCACACTTTTTATAAAGAAAAGTCCAGATGGCTCTACGATATTTATTTTAAAAGATAGCATGCTTCGGTTCTCGCGCACACTTCCTGGAAATTTTATTAATGAATCAGCACTCGTAACCAGCGAAGCAGAGCGTGTAAAAACTTCATTTGAATCAGATAAACGAATACCTGTAGTTGAGATGCCATTAACTAGTTCAACAATACGAGACGAATACTTAGAATATCCAGAATTAAATAAAGATAACCCAGAAACACAAGCAAAATGGCTTATCGCACTTGGAGCAGCTATACGTGGAGAACTTCCAAAGGGTTCCGATAATCATATAAGTCTTTTGCCAGTTGGAACAGCAGAAGCTTATGCATACCAACAAACTACTACATTCATAGAACTTATTCGTAACATTATGATTGGTGTTTCAATTTTCTTTTTACTTACCTTTTTTGCATCATATCTCTTAATCTTTTCTCTTTACCAGACTGCAAATAAATCAAGCAATCTTTCTGTATCACCTGTTTCCCCTGAAATGTCACAAAAGCAAGATTGGATAAACAAGATAAATTTATTAACTAGTGCCTCGATGAGTATATTATCTTCAACTCCTTCCTGGGATATTTTGCTTAATGAAATTAACTCTCATGTTATTGATGGAATTATTATTTCCAGCTTTAATTCAACGTCAATAGGCGATCAGATGTCCATAGTTGGCACAGCGAGAGATCGAAGTGTTCTAAACGAATTTAAAAAATCCCTTCAGGATTCTACTTATTTAACGTCCGTCGAGCTTCCAATAGCAAACCTTGAACAAAAAACAGATATTCCATTTTCTATTTCATTCAGATTAAAAGACCCAAGTATGTTATATTACAAATAATTATATGTTTACATTAAAAAATCTTTTAATATTAATAGGACGCAATCTGCTGATAACTCTTGCTATTTTTTTTGTTACAATAATTTCAATTATTTTTCTGTCAAAAGAAATGTCTCGTATGTCTGATTCTGTGGCGTTAAATCATAAACTTGAAGCAGAGCTTAAAAATAGAACTGAACTGCTAAACGTTCTTGGCCATGACACGCAGATTGTCGGGACAAACGACACCCTTATAGAGAATGCATTCGTTCCATCTGACAATATAATAAATTTTGTAAATACTCTTGATAACTTAGCTCAAACTCAATCTATTCCACAAACATATCATTTTGGTACACCATCGCCTGCAACTATTTCTGCCAGTTTCCCGATTTCATCTATCGAATATACAAATAATTTAACAACAAATGTTCAAAGTCTTTTAGCTTACTTAAAGAAATTCAACGAACTACCGTATTTTACCAAAATTAATGGGATCACTATTGCTTCACAAGATAAGTCAGGCTGGATGGGACCGTCCACAATAACATTACAAGCAACACTTTACACAAAATCAACACAATAATAATTTTATGGAAAAACAAAAATTCGATTTAAAAAAATATCTTCAGAAAATGAAACCCGCCGATTATATTTACCTAAGTGTTATGTTTGTGTTTTTTATAATAATTGCTGTTCTTTTTTCTATCTCAACAAATTTTATTGTTAGTAATATAAATAAAATATTTTCTCCAATAAAGGCAGGAAATTCTCAAGCGCTTAATATTGGCCAATATTCACTTGTAGCAAAAAAATTAAACCTGCCGGTAAACACTGTTACTCCTGATAATGGAACAGCTTCTACGACACCTACCCCGGCTACAACACCTATAGTTCCAGTTTCACCTACTCCGTCTCAAGTTTTAGATAAGAAATCAATAACAATAGAAATATTAAACAGCACAACAAAAAAAGGTGTCGCCTCGGTATTAAATAAATCCCTAACTCTCGCTGGTTTTTCTAGCGCAACAACAGGAAATGAAAAAACTTCTTATGATATAACGACTATTGTCATAAATGACAAAAAGAAAGATTATTCTTCACTTTTGCTAGAAGCTGTTAATAAAATTTATCCGAAAGCTGTGACACAGATTTTGCCAAATAAAACTGGCACTGACGTAACAATAATTATTGGGAAACAATAATTACCTTGTATCTATTGAGGATATTTTCCCATCATCCAAATGAATTACTCGTTCAGCAAATTTACTGTACTCAACTTCGTGAGTTACCATTATTATCGTTTGACCTCCACTATGCAATTCTTTAAATATTTCCAAAATAGTTTTTGAGGACTCATTGTCCAGATTCGCTGTTGGTTCATCAGCAAAAAGAATTTTAGGTTTGTGTGCAATTGCGCGAGCTATACTTACCCTCTGTTGCTCCCCGCCTGATAGTTTACTTGGCAAATTATTCAACCTTTTTTCCAACCCCACTTTTATTAATGCTTCAGTAGCTTCTTTATAAGCTTTCTTTTCTTTTAAGCCTTGCATTAGAAGGGGTAAGGCGACATTTTCAAGAGCAGTCATTTCTGGTAACAAGGCATAATCTTGAAAAACATAACCGAGATCAGACAAACGATATTCCGTTCTTTTTGATATTGAAAGCGTGGTCATATCTTTTTCATCAATAATCACATTCCCGCTAGTTGGCTCATCAAGTAAGCTCATCTGATAAAGTAACGTACTTTTACCGGCACCAGAACGACCCATTATTGCAACAAATTCCCCACTTTTTGCAATAAAATTTATTCCCTTTAGAACTTCGGTTATATTTTCTCCATCTTTAAATGATTTTTTTAGATTTCTTACTTCAATCATATTAATTTCTTCCTAGAATTGAATCTAGGGTATTTTTACGGACGACCAATCTAGCAGGGATAAATCCTGCGATGATAGTTGTAACCATAAGAAGTCCAATACGAAGCATTGTGCCTCCTATGGGAGCTACCAGTATTCCATCAGAAAAAGGAAAGTCTATGGGATGTGCCGCTATGGCTGGCTGAAGAAATGCATATAAAACCATGAGTCCAACGACTGAACCACAAAACGCATAAAAGAAAGATTGTAGTACGTAAGAAATTTCGATTGCTTGTTCACTTATTCCTATCCCCTTTAAAATTCCAATAAATTTTCTACGAGTAATAGCATTTATGAAAATTACAATAAAAATAGTTATCGAAGCCACCACTAAACCTATTGAAGAAAGAATATTACCCAGTAAGGCAAAAGTGTTTTGCATATCCTTCACAAACTTTGGTTCACCTTCATTAAAAGTTTGAACCTTTGCGACTTTATCAACACCATCTGCCTTTAAAATATCTCTAACAAGATCTGGATTTGCACCAGGTTTTAATTTGATTGAAATTTCAGAAACATTATAATCACTACGTCCTATCATACTTCGAAATTGAGCATCTGGCATGTATATACGCATGCTGACTTCATCCACTTTTGCTTTAACGATACCCTTTATTGTAACTTCTCGAGTTACATTGCCAACCTTTAAGCGAATTTTCGAACCAGCAAATACATTAGAAAGTGTTGAAAATCCTGGTGAATCAACTGGCATATATTTTTTATCAAGATATGCCCCTAAAAGAACTTGATCATAATCCCCTGGTTCAAGATATTTTCCTTCAACTACAAATTTAGATAAATTTGTTACATTGTCCTCTGCCACTGGATCGATGCCAGCGACTGAAGCATTTGCAACGTCTGATTTATCTGTATCTTTTATTTTGGTTTTATAATTTGCTTCAACAGTCCCTCCTTGTAAATATCTAGCTGTTAGAGCATCCACTTGTGGAAGAGATTTTATTATTCCTATAACTTCTGGGCTATTTTCTATATAAGTTTTATCGCTTAAATTAGAAATTATTATATCGCTCATATAGTGAAGTTTAACAGCATCAACTGCACCTTGAATCAAGCCAATCAAAATTCCACTTACGACAACCAAATTTAAAAAGGTAAAAAACAACACAAAAATGATAAGTGTAGTGGTCCACGGGTTTGATCTTTTTATTTGACGTTTTGCTAAGAAAAATCCGATTCTTAGATTTAAAAATGATGGCATACTAATTTGTTGCTGGGTTTAAGATAACAATTTCACCATCTGATAATCCTGATAAAACTTCAACTTGTCCCAATGAGGACTTCTCTCCTATTGTAATTTCGACAGTAGACACGTCATCCTCTTTTTTTACTTGAACAAAAGTTTTACCATTTTTTTCTATGATTACTCCTTGTGGAATAGTTATGGTATTTGGTTTGTCAAAAACTGTCACAGAAATATTCGCAGTCATTCCTGGCTTTATACGAACATCTCTGTCTAAAAATTGAAGTTTTGTTTTATAGGTTGAAACCCCGTCTCGAACAGTTTCTGCTGGATCAATTGAAATAACTTTCGCATTGAAAACAACCCCATCTCCATATGCATCTAAGGTGACCTTTGAATTTTGTCCTATTTGTATTTTAGAAATATTAACTTCCGGAACATAACTTTCTATCTGAAATGTTCCAGAACTCATCATTGAAATCAGGGATATATTGGGGGAAGCGATTTCTCCTACTTTTGCATCCATTCTCGTTATTTCTCCATTAAACGGCGCAGAGATTATCGTTTTGTCTAACATAGCTTCCGCATTTGTAACATTTGCTTCAGCAGCTTGTACTTGGGCTTCTTCTGCTGCAATGTCTTCAGCCGTAGCACCAGCTTTTTGTAATTTCAATGTGCTTTCAGCTGTTGCCAGGGCAGCTTCAGCATTTTTATAGGCTGTAGCTGAAGTTGAAAAATTTGATATAGCAGTATCAATATTTAATCTTGCGGTTGATGTATCACTCTTCCAAGCACTCGGAATTGCTCCTCCTTGATAAGTACTGGTAGTGTTATTTGTTATAGAAGAAACCTCAGCTAAAAATGATTTCATTCTATTTAAATTATCTTGGGTATCAAAAATATTTTGGTCTAAACTGCCCTTTGGATCTATCTGGGTAATAGATTTCTTCCAAGAGTCAAGCATAGTGCCTATAGCTATTCTGTCTGCATTTATACCTGCGATAAGGTTCGAATCATTTGCCGAAATAATTATTGTCGGAGAATTCGTTAATGCATTTTGAAAAAATTGATCTATTTTGTTTTTTATAGCATCATCAGATTTTGTATAGGCATCGCTTATTGTATTCACTAATGATTGCCCTAATTGATTTTCCGCAACCTCGGCACTCAATACAGAAGACTCTGTAACTGCTATTTGTTCAGACCTAGTACCAAGTTGCAAAGACTTAAGTTTTGCTTGTTCTGCTAATAAGGCTGCTTGTTTTTGTAAAAGAGCAGCACGAAGATCGCCGTTTTCAACACTTGCGATGACATCTCCTATAGAAACATGGTCTCCAATACCCTCCTTTACAGAAGAAATACGACCACCTTGATAGAATCCAAGATCAACACTTTCAGATGGAATTACTTTACCAGAAATCGAAACTTGATTGATAAAATCAGAATGAGAAATAGTAATAGTTTCAGAAGTAGTACTATTTTTTCGAAACACAAATATCCCTATAATGACAATTATTAAAACGATTACTGCAATAAGTAAATAAATTTTTTCTTTCAATAAACGAATGGTCTTTTTCATATTTATATATAATATTATGACTTACATTAATGATTAATCAAACTAATTTCTTTAGTTCTTCTTCGTATTTCTTCATTACTTCGATTGATGCAACTTGTTGATCCATACCTCCCTTTACCTTTTGTTGTATTTCAGTTGCTATTGTTTTAAAAAGTTCTGGATTTTTCTCCATCATAGTAATGACCATATCAATTTGGTCTTCCGGCACACCCTGTGCTTTAAGCATTTTTTTAAGTAAAAGATTTTTAAACATGTAAATAATGTAATTATACTAATAAAATTATTCATCCAAAATCTGAAAGTCGTCTCCAGGAATAGAAGCAACTTTTTTATGACGGATAAAATAAACGGCTCCCGAAGAAGCTACTAATAGTATAGCAAATCCTATGAAAAACCAGTAAGAATTACCTTCTCGAGAAGTGCTGGCCTCGGCCTCAAGATTATTGGCAGTAATTGTTGGATCATTTTCAGTTTTATTCAATATTTTTTGCGGCACAAAATTAGTTTTTTCAGTTCGACTTATATTGTTTTTTATTTCTGGAACAATATTACTAATAGATTTATATTCATATATTAAACTTCCTGTTCCAGTTAATAACTTTAAACTACTTTCATCTCCAATATTAAAACCTGTAATTTTAGGAGACAATGTAATAGCCCCCTTCGCTGACATGGTAGTATTTTTAGGTAAAATGAAAGTTCTACTTGAAGACGATAGAATCCATTTAGAAATATCTACTTCATAATCTGATCCATTTGAAATTTCAATAAAAAAATCTTTATCATCTCCTACTCTTGAAATCGAAACGTCGAGAGGCACAACATCTATTATCAATTTATTTGTTGCATCTGGTATTTCACTGTATTGATTTCCATAATATTCCAAAGACACAGAATACTCTCCAGGATAAAAATACGTATGAGTGAATCTATCAAATTTATTTATTTGTTCTTTAGAATCCCCATCTCCAAAATTCCAGAAATTTTTACCATAATAAAGTGTCTCTCCAGAATACCCAGTGTTGTTTGCCTGTAGTTCAATTGGTAAATTAACAAAAGCTAAATTTTTACTTATTATTTTTGTCTTTATTTTTGGTATTTCAACAATTTTTGTTTTAACTTCTGTCGTGCCCTGCGTAGATGTACTCGGGTTAAGCGCAACCCCACCACTTGATTGCAAAGCAACCGAAGGAGAGCTATTATTTTGCACCCCAGGGGTTGGAATGCCTACTTTCCAAGTTCCATCGATTAATTGAAATGAATTACCGTCAATAGCTGCACCGTCGATGCTGACCATACTAATATTTTCTTCATTTTCATTTCTTAAGATTACAGTATCTGCTGAAACTTTTATATTCAAAGAACTTTTAAATAGCGGGTACGATACCGTACCGAGGTCACTAGGAACTTTTGCGACTACACCAAAACTATGTTTAGGTATAAAATTTGACCCACCATCTACGGCAGCGATAGCGTGACCATTTGTCGCTGCTCCTGAGTCTAATATTCGATAAGTAGTTATATCTATATCATTATCAGTATCATTATATATCTCTACCCATTGTCCCGTTGTTGGCGAATATTTTACTTCATTAATAATTACGCTAGCTTGGACAAAACGAAAGCCTGAGCAATAAATAAAAATCACAACTAAGATAAAAACTATCTTTTTCAACATAATTGTTTTTAAAATTTAATAATATGGTATGATTATATCATGAAAAAAATAGACTTTTTAGCAATCGGAGACATAGTTACTGATGCATTTATTAAATTAAAAGATGCTCACGTTCACTGCAATATCGACAAGGAGGGTTGTGAACTTTGCGTCCGTTTTGGGGATAAAATACCCTATGAGGAAGTTTATGTGATCCCAGCAGTTGGTAATAGTCCAAATGCTGCTGTAGCTGCTGCAAGGCTTGGACTTTCTACGGCTCTTATGACAAATATCGGTGATGATAAAAATGGACAAGATTGTCTCGACAGACTTATTGAAGAAAAAGTAGAAACACCATTAGTCCAGGTAGAAAATGGCAAAAAAACAAATTATCATTACGTACTTTGGTATGATGTTGACCGTACGATACTTATCAAACATGAGAGTTTTGACAGAGTTTGGAATGAAACAGAAATAAAACAAGCAACACCTTCCTGGATCTATCTAAGTTCTCTAGGAGAAAACTCGCTACCATTTCACAACGACATAATAAATTACTTAAAAGAAAATCCTGAAATAAAACTCGCCTTCCAACCAGGAACTTTTCAAATAAAATTCGGAGCAGAAAGTCTAAAAGAAATTTATGCTCGCACCGACGTATTTTTCTGTAATCTTGAAGAAGCACAAAAAATCACCGGACACGACACCAGAGATCTTCTTGAATTATCAAAAGCAGTTAGAGACTTAGGTCCTAAAATGATTGTGATAAGTGACGGCCCAAACGGTGCATATTTGTATATGAATGATGAACTTTGGCAAATGCCGATTTATCCTGACATCGCTCCACCCCTCGAACGTACTGGCGCTGGGGACGCTTTTTCCTCTACCTTCACTGCAGCACTCGCACTCGGAAAAACACCGCTCGAAGCTCTCGCTTGGGGACCAATCAACTCGATGTCCGTCGTCCAAGAAATTGGTGCTCAAAAAGGCCTCCTTTCTAAAGAAAAACTTGAAGACTATCTAAAAAAAGCACCAGAGAATTACAAACCTACAAAAATATATTAACTTCTCTTCCCCTACACCAGGTGTAGGGGAAATTTAGTTCATTTTTCGGTTTAGGATTCTTTTGACTGCGGTTTTTATGGATCTTTTGCCCATTTCGTAGTGAGCGATAAGCTCAGCCGGTGTTCCTGATTGTCCAAATTTGTCTTGCACGCCGATAAATTCAATGTGTGTCGGATATTCTTGCGCTAAAATTTCTGCGACAGCAGAACCCATTCCCCCAGCTACTTGATGCTCCTCGACAGTCACCAACCCTTTCGTTTCTTTTGCGAGTGCAAGTACTGCTTCTTTGTCTATCGGCTTTATCGAAGCAAGATTTAAAACTTTTACATATATTTCATCTTCTTCTAATTCTTTGGCTGCAAGTAATGCTTCATATGTAAGCGAGCCGGTTACTATTATACCGACGTGTGCTATCCCTTTTTCTGGCAACCAAAATATTTCTGACTTACCAATTTCAAATGGAGTTTCTATTGTTGTTATGATTGGAGTTTTTTCTCGAGCTAGTCGCAAATATGCTGGTCTTTTTGTTTTTGAGAGTGCAACAGTTGCCTTTTCAGCTTCAATAGAATCACATGGGGAAATGACATCCATGTTTGGCATCACCCGCATTAGTGCAATATCTTCTAGTGCTTGATGTGTTCCTCCGTCTGGCCCTACTGATATTCCGGCATGAGAACCGACAATCACGACTTTTCTGTCATTGTACGCTATGGTTGTCCTTATTTGTTCCCAATTGCGCCCCGGAGAAAACATCGCATACGAAGAGCAAAATGGGATTTTTCCCATAGCTGCCATACCAGAGGAAATTGTTACAAGATTTTGTTCCCCTATCCCCATCTCGATAAATCTTTCAGGGAATTTTTCAGCAAAAAAATTCATTTGAGTACTTTCTGTAAGATCTGCACAAAGTGCTACTACGTTTTTATTTTGCTCACCGGCCAAAAGTAACCCCTTTCCAAATCCCTTTCTGATAGGAGATTGTTCTACATCAGTACTAAATAATTTAGGGTTTAATTTTAATTTTGGGTTCAGCATTTATTTTTTGAAAAATTTATACAGTTTCATCAAACTGATTATTATAAAAACTATCCCTAGGGGTATGAATAATATGAACGCCAAACCAACCATGGTCACCGGACAGATTGGATTATCTTTGCCACAGAGAAATGGCAATAGATACGAAGAGAAACAAAACAGAACACCAAACATAAAATAGATCATTGTATACATCAGCAATTTATTTCTTTTTACAGCCCTCTCAACATCAGACATTTCAATTTCGGGTTTTTCCCTTGAAAAAAATTTAACAAGGGCAACGATGAACATAATCAAACCTCCAAATTTACAAACACTTATGATCATCAACACAACCAAGCCCAAAGAATTATAGGGTAAATGTTTCGTAAGCAAAGACCCTAAAATTCCTATCAAAAGTATTCCAGCTGAGATTATTAATTTTTTTATTTTGTTGTTCATATTTTTATTATTACTTTTAATTTATAGGTTTAAATTCTCGTAATTCTTTTAAGGCTCTTTCTCCTTCTTCGCGAGTTGGGGGCTTACCATGCCACTTATAATCTCTTTCAAATTCTTTTACCCCTTTACCTGGAATAGTATGTGCAAGTATTACGACAGGTTTATTGTACATTGCTTGAGCTTCTTCTATTGCTTCATTGAGTGCCCTAAAATCATGGCCATATACATCTATAACATGCCAATTAAACGCACGTAACTTATCGGAAAGAGGCTCAAGCGGCATTATTTTTTCGGTAATGCCGTCTATTTGAATATTGTTTCTGTCTACCACCGCAACAAGGTTCCCAAGTTTGTTTTTCCCAGCAAACATAAACGCTTCCCAATTATTTCCTTCATCAAGCTCTCCATCCCCTAAGAAACAATAGATATATCGGTCAGGATTTTTTCCATCCATCTTGTCAGCCAGGGCCATCCCGACAGCCTGGGAAAGTCCAGAACCGAGAGGTCCTGAGGAATTTTCAACATATGGCAAATATTCTCTATGTGGATGACCTTGGAGTCTCGTACCGAATTTTCTTAAAGTTTTTAATTCTTCAACCGGGAAATATCCTGAGTGAGCCATCGTGGCATAAAGTACAGGACAAATGTGTCCATTCGAAAGGACCAGTCTGTCTCGTTCCTCCCAACTCGGATTTTTAGGATCATGTTTTAATACGTGAAAATAAAAAAGAGTAAAGACATCAGCCATACCAAGTGGCCCAGCTGTATGCCCACTTCCTGCTTCAACAAGCATCGTGATTATACTTTGACGAATGTCATTTGCTTTTATTTCGAGCTCCTTTATTTTTTTCTCAGACAAAAATGCCATTTGATATTATTATATCACATTCTCAAGTTCACTTATTGTACCCCTTATATCATCTGCTTTAAAAATTACCGATCCGGCAACAAGACGTTCGGCCCCAGCATTTGCAAGCATTTCAGCAGTTTCAAAATTTACTCCTCCATCAACTGCAATAATTAAATCTTCATATTTTTCTTTTAATTTTTTTATTTTAGCTAAAACCTTTTCATCAAATTCTTGTCCCTGAAAACCTTCCTTATCTATTCCCATACATTGAACAAAATCTACATAATTTACAAAAGGGAAAATTTTCTCGACAGGTGTAGCTATGTCGATCGCAAGACCAATCTGTATTGCATCTCGAATGTAGACATCTATTCCTTCTAAAAAGTGTTTAAATTCTTCTAGATCACCTACTGCTTCGAGATGAAAAATAATTCTCTTTGGACTAAGTTTTGTATAAATATCAAAATTTAGAACTGCATCAGAAACCATCAGATCTAGCTCGAAATCTACGTCTTGCCAAAAAGGCATTCCTTCTTGCTCGTTTGCAATTAATTTAAAATGCTCATCTAAATCATTTTCTAAAAAATCTTTCTCATCCGCTCTAGAATAAAATGGCCAAGAAAGAGAAGGAACAAAAATTCCATCGCAAATATCTATCTGAACAACGGGAACTACCCCGCGAATAAGTGAAACTTTATTCTTTAGGTCGTCGTAATTTTTTGATAAAATTGCAGGGATAATATCAATCATTGATTTTAATTTGATCTATTTTAGCTAATCTACGAACATGTCTTTCACCGAAACTAAAAGGAGTATTAAGCCAAAGATCAACAGCAGCCAACATCGTTTCTTCAGTAAAATATCTAGCTCCAAGGGAAAGGATATTTGAATTATTGTGCTGTCTAGACCTAACTACTATATTTGATTCATTATCTACCACAGCTATGGCTTCTCCATAATCCACAACTGCCCTAACATGAGGAAACCTGTTTGCCGTAATAGCTTCACCTTCCCCAGTTCCACCAAGAATAATTCCTCTCACGTCATCGTTGTTCGCTTTGGAAACTTCGCGTGCAACTGGAACAACGAAATCAGGATAATCGTCTCCTTCATTATACTCAAATGCACCTTTGTCTACGACTTCATGCCCTTGGTTTTTCAAAAACGGCACAAGGACTTCTTTTAATCCAAAACCTGCATGATCTGTTCCAATATATATTTTCATTTTATTTTATACTCTTACCTGTTTTAATAACGTGGTCTACTAATGTATGTGTATATCCCATCTCATTATCATACCAACCCATAACTTTTACTAAGTTTCCATCAACAACACGGGTCATTTCAAGATCCGCAATACAGGCATGCGATTCGCCAAGAATATCTGAAGATACGAGTGGCTCTTTAGTTACCGAAAATATTTTTGCCCAACGATCGGTTTTTGATGCTCTTTCAAGAATGTTATTGACGTCTTCTTTAGTTGTTGGCTTTTTTGAAATAAAAGTCACATCTACGATTGAACCTGCCGGTACTGGCACACGAATAGAAACTCCGTCAAACAATCCTTTTAATTCTGGGAAGGCTTCTGTAACAGCGATAGCTGCCCCGGTAGAGCTTGGAACAATGTTTTGGGCAGCCGCGCGACCTTCACGAAGATCCTTCTTGCTAGGTCCATCAACAAGTGCCTGAGAAGCAGTGTACCCATGAACAGTATTTAGTATTGCTTTTTCAATCCCGAGAAATTCATGCATTATTGCAATAATCGGCGAAGCAGCATTTGTCGTACAAGAAGCGTTTGAAGTAATATCACAAGTCCCAAATTTATTTTCATTTATACCTAGAAGTATCGTCTCACCTTTCGTACTTCCATCCCCGCCTTTTGACGGAGCGCTGATGACAACTTTTTTTGCACCATCATCAATGTGAAATTTTGCCTTGTCGAATGAAGTGAATAGTCCTGTAGACTCAACAACAACATCAATGTTTAAATCTTTCCAAGGAAGTTTTGTAGTATCTTTTTCAGAAATAAATTTAACTGTCTTTCCGTCGATTACTAAGTCAGCGCCAGAAACTTCAACTTTATGATTCCAGTTTCGGTAAACAGTATCATGACGTAATAAATAAGCTAAACTCTCAATCGAACCGAGATCATTTACTGCCACGACTTCTATTTCAGGGTTCTCATATGACACCTTAAGAAATGCCCTGCCAATACGTCCAAAACCATTAATTGCAACACGAATTTTATTAGCCATAATTTAATATATTTGATAAATTTTAATACTTGTATTATATCAAAAATTAATAAAAAATGTGCTAGAATCAAAATATGAAAATACATAGATTTATAGGTGACTTTGACCTAAACCAAAAAGAGCTTGAATTTAAAGATAAAGAAATAGTGAATCAAATCAACAAAGTCTTAAAATTAAAAGAAGGCGAAAATATTGAACTTTCTGATGGCAAAAACTCAAACGCACTAGCAGTAATTAAGCAACTTGATAAAAACTACATTTCAGTCAGAATTGAAAAGACATGGAAAAGCGAAGAGCAAATAAAAAACAATGTTACTCTTTTTTGTGCTGTATTAAAAAAAGAAAATTTTGAAACAGTCGTTCAAAAAACTACCGAATGTGGCGTCTCATGTATTGTTCCGATTATTTCTGATCGAACTATTAAAACCGGATTGAATTTAGAAAGATTACAAAAAATAGCCAAAGAAGCGGCTGAACAATCCGGTCGTGGCAGTGTTCCGGAAATTCGAGAACCAATATCATTTGAGCAAAGCCTAGAACTCGCTGATAAAAGTAACATAAATATTTTATTTGATGGAAGCGGAGAGTTGTTCTGTAAAACGCCTTGGGAGCGCGACGGCGCGAGCACGAGGAATTTTTCAGCAGAAAAATATCCGTGCGTTTTAGAGAATAACTCTCCGCGAACAGAAATCTGGATTGGTCCCGAAGGCGGATGGACACCAGAAGAAATTGTGGAAGCAAAAAAACTAAATTTTAAAATCGCCACCCTCGGCCCCCTCACTCTCCGCGGCGAAACAGCAGCAATAGTAGCAACTTACTTGGTTTCAAATTTATGCTAATATAAAAACAATGGCTTCGAAATTCGTCCATCTTCATACCCACTCGCATTATTCCCTTCTTGATGGGCTTTCTAAGGTTGAAGATTTAGTTGCTCTCGCAAAAAAATACGAAATGCCGGCCTTGGCCATCACAGACCACGGCAATATGTATGCCACAATTGAATTTTACAAACTCGCAAAAAAAGAAGGAATAAAACCGATAATCGGAGTTGAAGCTTACATTGCTGAACGTTCACGCCTGGACAAGGAGCCAGGAATAGACAACAAAAGATACCATCTAACTCTTATTGCAAAAAACAACGAAGGTTATAAAAATTTAATTCAGCTTGTTACTCTCTCAAACCTCGAAGGATACTATTACAAGCCTAGAATGGATAAAGAAATTTTGCGAAAATACTCAAAAGGCATAATCGCTCTTTCGGGATGCCTTGGTGGAGAACTTTCTAGGGCTCTTTCTCAAAATGATGAAGAAAAGGCTCTTGGTGTAATAAAAGAACATCAGGAGATTTTTGGTAAAGAAAATTACTTTCTAGAAATAATGAAACACCCTTCAGTTCCAGGAGATGCAAATGTCCGTGAACAAATAATCGCACTAGGGAAAAAATTAAATATCCCTGTAGTAGCTACAGTGGATTCACACTACCCCCACGCAGATGATGGCAAAGCTCACGAGACACTTCTTGCTATACAAACGAATTCTGACATAAAAGACGATGACCGTTTTTCCTTTGGAGAAGATAGCTATCATTTTATAAGCGAATTTGAAGCATTTGAACTTTTTAAAGAAATTCCAGAAGCGATAACAAATACACTAAAGGTAGCAGAAATGTGCGATGTAAAAATAGATATAGGCAGTTGGGTCTTTCCTGATTTTAAAATTGAAGGAGGAAAAAACGCAAATGAAAAAATGCGTGAGCAGGTTTACGAAGGATTTGAAAAACATGGACTAAAGGAAACTCCAGAAATAGTCGAGAGAGTAGAATATGAATTAAAAATAATTTTTGACAAAGGATACGCACCATACTTTCTCGTAGTCGGAGATCTGCTTCGCTATGCAAAAGAAAATGGAATACTGACGACAATCAGAGGATCGGTCGCAGGATCTATGGTTACCTATTTGATGGGAATTACCAAAGCAAATCCGATTGAATATAAGCTTCCATTTGAAAGATTCTTAAACCCATATCGTCCTTCAGCTCCTGATATAGACATGGACTATGCCGACAATCGAAGAGATGAGATGATTGAATATGCAAAACAAAAATACGGCGAGGATAAAGTTGCCCAAATAGGAACCTTTGGAACAATGATGGCCCGCGGCGCAGTTCGCGATGTCGCTCGAGCTCTTGCCTATCCTTACACTATCGGAGATAGAATTTCCAAAATGATTCCGATGGGTTCTCAAGGTATGCCCATGACTATTGACCATGCAATGGAAATAGTTCCTGAATTGCGTGATGCATATAAAAATGAATCTGACACAAAAGAAATAATCGATTTAGCAAAAAAATTAGAAGGCTGTGTTAGACACATTTCTGTTCATGCTGCTGGAGTCGTCATCTCACCAAAACCATTATACGAATACACCCCTACTCAGTTTGACCCTAAGGGGGGAAAAATAATAACTCAATACGATATGTATAGTATTGAAGATGCTGGCCTACTTAAATTCGACTTTTTGGGAATACGAAACTTAGCAATACTCGGAGACGCAGTAAGTTTAGTTAAAAAATTCTACAACATTGATATAGACCTCGAGCGTATTCCACTCGACGATAAAAAAACTTTTGCTTTACTTGCAAGTGGACAAACAGAAGGACTTTTCCAATTAAATGGCTCAGGAATGACTAGATACTTGAAAGAACTAAAGCCAACATCGATCCATGATATCAATGCCATGGTCGCACTCTACCGTCCAGGGCCCATGGAATCAATTCCAGAATATATAAAACGCAAACACAATCCAAAACTTGTTAAATATTTAGATCCCCGAATGAAAAAATTCTTGACTGAATCTTATGGTCTAATAGTTTATCAAGACGACCTACTATTCTGTGCACTTGAAATGGCAGGATACAACTGGGAGGAAGCAGATAAATTCCGAAAAGCTGTAGGTAAAAAAATACCTGCTGAAATGGCAGCTCAATATAAAAAATTCACAAAAGGAATTATCGACAACGGTCAAACTCCTGAATTTGCCGAAAAACTTTGGAAGCTTTTTGAGCCATTTCAAGCATACGGATTCAACAAAGCACATGCTGCTAGTTATGGCCGTGTTGCATATCAAACTGCATACATGAAAGCTCATTACCCAGTAGAATACATGACTGCTATCCTTACTGCTGAGTCAGGTGATGTTGAAAAAATTGCAGAAATAATTGCTGAGTGTAAAAATATGAAAATCCCCGTCTTGCCACCAAACATAAATGAAAGCTTTGGTGGATTTACAGTAATTAGAGACAATAATATAAGTAAGGAAATCCGATTCGGATTATATACAATAAAAAATCTTGGGACAGATATAGGAGACGCTGTAATTTCTGAAAGAAAGAAAAATGGGAAATATAAATCAATTTCTGATTTTCTTGATAGAATAAAACATAAAAATTTAAATAAAAAATCAATGGAAGCAATGATAAAGTCTGGGGCAATGGATGAATTCGGTGATCGTGGAATATTACTTAGCAACTTGGAAGACATGCTTGCATACAATAAAGAAATGGGAAAACTTGCGCAAAACCAAGTATCTCTTTTTGGAGGAATGCCTGAAACACATGCAACTGGTTTTAAACTTAAAAATGGGAATGAAGCTACGCAAGCTGAAAAATTACTTTGGGAAAAGGAGTTACTCGGACTTTATATTTCTGGTCATCCACTTGATCGCTTGCGAGATAAATTAGAAAAAAGAGACATAAATATTAAAAAATTAAAAGCTGATTTAGGAAATGGGATACCTGTAACATTAGCAGGAATCATAGAAACGGTAAGACAAGTCGTAACAAAGAAAAATGAACGTATGGCATTCCTAAAAATCGCAGACCTTACTGATTCTATTGAGGCTGTTGTTTTTCCAAGCCTTTTTAAAGATTCTATAGAAATCCTCATCCCAGAAAAGTGCATTGCTTTTTCCGGCAAAGTCTCTCTCCGAAATGGCGAAAAAAGCATCATCATCGAGGCGGTAAAAGAAATATAAAAAGAAAAAGCCCTGCGAACATGTCGAGGACTTTTCCTCCGTTCGCAGGGCTTGATTATTTGCTTTTCGAATCAAACACACGATAAGCTTTTAGTACATCCTGCTTTTCTTTTTCTGTGGGATCTCTCAGGTTTGTTTGAAGTTCGTGGAATTGCCCATCCGCTTCAATCAACCAAATATCAGGAGTTAAAATCCCTGAAACGTTTTCGAATTTCAGGTCCACTATTTTAGTATCATGATACATGGAAAGTAGCCGTAAGGCTGCTTTATTTCTGTACCCCTTTGACCCACGAATAAAGATTGTGGAGTAGGTATACACCGTGTCACCACTTGTATATACCTTTTCTCCGCTTGGATAATCCCTGGGCATCTTCGTGTTAGCCCATATTCTGCTTAATGCAGAATTGTAATCTACATATTTTGTTGTGCAGGCGGAGATAGAAGTAATAAATACGCCAATGATGACATAAAGAATTTTTGTTTTCATAATCTTGGTTTTTTAAAAATTTTTGAAATTAGTTTAAATTATTCAATATAGTTCTGCGAGAACCAAAATTTAGTGCCCATAGAACTATATCGAATTCAAAATTATGAAATATGAAAAGAACCCAATACTCCTATAGTATAGCATAAATCAATCAAAAAGTCAATAATTAATAGGCCTTAATTATAAAGGCTCCCGCCAAAGGCGGGCAGGCATTGCTTATTGGTTAAATAAAGACATTGCTTTATCTTTGCCCTCGGTTAAGGCTGTCTCGACAGCAAGACCTACTTTTTTAGAAAGTTTTTTTAGCTCTGCAAGTTCCCCTTCTTTATATTTTCCTAATAGGAATTTCAGCATCGCTTCTTCGCCTTTTGGTTTTTTTATTTTTCCACTTGGTGTCACAGGAGCAATACCGATTCTAATTCGTAAAAATTCTTTTGATTTTAATTTCTTAATTATTGATTCCAATCCGTTGTGCCCACCAGAAGATTTATTAAAGGACAATTTCATCGTGCCGATCGGTAAATCAATGTCATCATAAATGACAATTATGTCGTCAAGTTTTAATTTATTTTTATCTTTTACTTGTGATACAGCATTACCCGAATTGTTCATGAATGTTGTTGGTTTCAAAAAAAGTGTAGGCTTGCCTAAATCAGAATTTTTACTCTCTAGTGCTTTTGTTATACCACTTTCCTTCCAGTTAGTTTTCTTACCCAAAATAAAATCAAGCATCAAAAAACCTGTATTGTGCCTAGTTCCCTCGTATTCACTTCCCGGGTTTCCTAATCCCACTACTAGTTTCATATCTCAATGATAGCATATGAAAATTCCTGCACAAAGTTAAAAAACTCTTTCTCGGTATAGTTTTTAATCGACACGCATAAAAATCTGCTGATTTTTTGCTATGCTCGGCTCGTCAGCCTGTGCAATGTCTCTTTAAAACTACACCTTCAACGAGTTTTAAATAAATTAAGAAACAAAACTTCACATTGTGTCAAGGATATTTTGTGATAAAATACACAGATGGAACAACAAAAAACTAAGTGGCAATCGTTTTGGGAACTCGTACGTTTTGCAGTAATTGCGATAGTTATAGTAATACCTATCCGTATTTTTATTGCTCAACCTTTTATAGTATCAGGATCTTCAATGGTCCCGACATTTACTGACGGACAGTATCTGATCGTTGATGAGATTTCATACAGAATTGGCACTCCACAGAGAGATGACGTGGTTGTTTTCCGATATCCAAATGATCAAACTAAATTTTTTATAAAAAGAATAATAGGTCTTCCAGGAGAAACAGTTGACGTAAAAGGAAATGATATAACTATAACAAATAAGGAACATCCTACAGGTCTAAAGCTCGATGAATCATTTATAAAAGCTTCCTCAGATATAACAGACCACAGAGTGTTGAGTGATAGTGAATATTATGTTATGGGAGACAACAGGCCAGCCAGCTTTGATTCAAGAAGTTGGGGTGCTGTTCCAAGAAACTTATTAGTGGGAAAAGCTTTCTTGCGACTATTTCCAATATCTGATATAAGTATTTTCCCAGGTAGTTTTAAGCAAGCTGAATAAATTTTATGAATAAGACAAAAACACACACAAGCAAAGACAACTCCAAGGGAAAAGAAATTGCATCTCCAAAAGGAATGAGGGATATCATGAACGAAGAGTATTATGCTTTTCAAGGTTTCTTTGAAAAAGCACAAGAAGTAGCTGTATATTATGGATTCAAACCGATAGATACCCCAATATTGGAACACGAAAGAATTTTCACTTCGGGTATCGGTGAGGGCACAGACATTATCGACAAAGAAATGTATACTCTTAAAACAAAAGGTGGTGATCACCTAGCGTTGCGACCAGAACATACGGCATCACTTATGCGAGCTTATATAGAACACGGAATGCAAACAATTCCTCAACCAGTCATGTTTTATCAATACGGCCCGACGTTCCGCCACGACAATCCGCAACGTGGACGGTATCGACAATTTTTCCAGTTCGACTTAGATTCACTAGGATCTGACAAAAGTATTATGGACGCGCTAGTTATAAAAGCAGGAATGAGTATTTTAGAAGAAGCTGGCGCACAAAACCTTTCTATTTCAATCAATTCTATTGGCGATAAAGAATGTCGCGGAGCATACTTAAGAGAACTTACAGGGTATTATAAAAAACACCTTGGTTCTCTTCCTTCTACAGACCGTGAAAGGTTGAAAACAAACCCACTTCGTATTCTTGATTCAAAGGACCCAAAAACTAAAGAAATCAATGAAGGAGCTCCTGACTCTGTGAGTTTTCTATGTCCATCTTGTAAAAAACACTTCAAAGAAGTTTTAGAATATTTAGAAGAAATGGATATTCCGTACAATATAAATAAAAATTTAGTACGTGGACTTTCGTATTATACTCGTACTGTTTTTGAAATTGTTGAAGATACACTAGGAGAAGACGGCACACCACTTGCCCTTGCGGGAGGTGGAAGATATGACTATCTTGCAAAACAGCTCGGTAGTAAAAAAGACGTACCCGCTGTTGGATTTTCCATAGGAGTAGATCGCATTGTAGCAAGCCCTTGGTATAAAAAACTTTCACCAAGAATAATAAAGAAACCTAAAATATATTTTATTCAACTTGGAGCAGAAGCAAAATTAAAGAGCTTGGCCATTATTGAGATATTACGCAAGGCACATATTCCACTTGCCCAATCATTGTCGAAAGATAGTCTGGGCTCACAGCTTGCAATAGCAGAAAAATTAGCTATCCCCTACGTATTAATATTCGGATTGAAAGAAGCCTTAAGTGATTCTGTTATTGTACGAAATATGTCAAATAGATCTCAAGAAACAGTAAAACTTTCTGAGCTTTTGGAATATCTAAAAGAAGTAAAATAAAGAAATGAAAAAAATTCTTCAAAAAGAGGAAAAAGTTCTACGACAAGAAGTCAAAGATATTTTAGTCTCTGAAATTAAAAGCATTAGAATACAAAATATCGTAAAGGAAATGTCTTCAGCGCTAAAGAGCCAAGATGATGGTGTAGCCATAGCCGCTCCGCAAATAGGATATCCTTTGAGTATCTTTGTCGTTTCAGGTAAAATTTTTCATAAAGATTTTTCTTCAGAAACAGGACTTTCAAAAATTTCGGACAAAGATATGCCATCAGATTTGGTTTTCATTAATCCAAAAATTTCCAAACTCTCCAGAGAAAAAGAATGGCTTCCCGAGGGATGTCTTTCAGTAAGATGGTTGTATGGGAAAACATATCGTTCAAAAAAAGCTACCGTCACTGCGTATGATGAAAACGGAAAAAAATTCACAAGGGGTGCATCTGGACTTCTTGCTCAAATCTTTCAACATGAGACTGACCACTTAAAGGGTATCCTTTTTATCGATCATGCAAAAGATATCGTAGAAGAATTACCTAGATAAATAATATGAGTAATAAATTAAATTTTATATTTTGGGGAACACCAGACGTTGCCCGTGATACTTTGGAAATCTTAAAGAAAAATGGCTATTTGCCATCGCTTATTGTCACGTCCCCTGACAAACCTCAAGGGCGAAAAATGATATTGACTCCGCCACCCGTAAAAATCTGGGCGATTGAAAATAAAATTCCGTACATTCAGCCTACTAACCTTAAAGGAGGGGCAGATATTGTTTTCAGAAACATTGCACAGGCTGGCGAGCCGAGCATAGCAATCCGCCAGCAGGCGGATATGCGTGTTGATGAAAATAATATCTGTCCCGACTTATCTATCGTAGTAGCTTACGGAAAAATCATGCCAGAGGAAATCATAAATCTGCCAAAATTTGGATCAATAAATATTCATTATTCACTGCTCCCAAAATATCGTGGCGCCTCCCCTGTTGAATCTGCCATTTTAAATGGTGATACAAAAACAGGAGTCTCAATTCAGCAAATGAAATATAAAATGGATTCGGGTCCAATAATAACCCAAGAAGAAACCGAAATATTCCCAACCGAGAAAGCTTCTGAACTACGAACTCGTTTAATAAAAATTGGTGGGGATGCCTTAGTAAAAATTTTACCTACTATCATGGAGGGCAAAACAAAACCAATTCCACAAGATGAAAGCAATGCAACATTTTGTAAAAAAATAAAAAAAGAAGACGGTTTGATTGACCCAAATGACAATCCTGTAAAAAATTACAATAAATTTAGAGCTTATGCCACTTGGCCTCGAACGTATTTTTTTGAGACTGGGAAAAGGATAATAATCACTGATGCCGTATTAGAAGAAGGAAAATTCCTAATCAAAAAAATCATCCCCGAGGGAGGCAAAGAAAGACCTTTTTCCCCTACACCAGGTGTAGGGGAAAATTAGTATACCTCCTGTTGATAACATCTCTCACAGTAAATGATCTCAGGGCGATCTGGGGAATAGGAAGTCTCAAATTCATTAGTACATCCTTCCTTCATACAGTGTCTATGCCAGAGTTTAAGAGGATTACGTTGTGAAAGTCTTTGGTAGTGTCTACAGTTAGGAC
>TBL_comb47_HYPODRAFT_10000983_pt1 | contig 37639 bp, 37 predicted proteins | sample TroBogypolimnion_40_FD_10682 | JGI IMG/M metagenome (IMG submission 10682)
CCGGCGGGCCTGACCGCCGCCGGCGAACTCGCCAAGCGCGGCCATGACGTGACCATTTACGAGGCCCTGCACAAGGCGGGTGGCGTGCTGATTTACGGCATCCCGGAATTCCGGCTGCCGAAAAAAATCGTCGCGCAGGAAGTCGAGCGGCTCGAAGAAGCCGGCGTGAAGATCGAGTGCAACGTCATCATCGGCCGCACCTACACGATTCCGGAATTGCAGGAAAAATTCGACGCCATCTTCATCGCCAACGGCGCGGGTTTGCCGGTGTTCATGAATGTGCCCGGCGAAAACTTCAAGGGCGTTTATTCCGCGAATGAATATCTCACGCGCATCAACCTGATGGCGGCGTATGATTTTCCGCGTTCCGACACCCCGGTGCTGAACGGCCAGCGCGTCGCGGTCGTCGGCGGCGGCAACGTGGCGATGGACGCCGTGCGCACCGCCAAACGGCTCGGCGCGAAGGAAGCGATGATCGTTTATCGCCGCACGCACGACGAGCTGCCCGCCCGCGCCGAGGAAGTTCACCACGCCGAGCAGGAAGGAATTAAATTTGAATTTCTCACCGCGCCGATTGAAGTCATCGGCAACGACCAGCGCTGGGTCACGGGCATGAAATGCCAGAAGATGAAACTCGGCGAACCCGACAGTTCCGGCCGGCGGCGTCCCGAAGTCATACCCGGCTCGGAATTCATTTTGGATTGCGACGTCGTGGTCGTGGCCATCGGCACCAAGGCGAATCCGCTGCTCACGGCGACCTGCCCGGATTTGAAATTGAACAAGTGGGGCAACATCGTGGCGGATGAAAACGGCGCGACGAGCATCCCCGGCGTGTTTGCCGGTGGCGACATCGTGCGCGGTGCGGCCACGGTGATCCTGGCGATGGGCGACGGCAAGAAATCCGCGCAGGCGATTGATAATTATCTGGCGGCCGTTCCGCAGCCTGCGGGTTTGGTCGCCGCGGTTTAAGCGGGACAGTTTGCGGCGAGCGGATTGCGCGAAGCGTCTTGCCTTAGCCCGCTTTTTTGACGCACGCAAAACATTCCATTCGCAACCCCTGCGGAAGCCGGCGCTGTCCAGGCGCTTCGCGGCCGCGCTGGAGGAGGGCTTTCATTTTGCTCATCAGCCCGAACGCCCGGGTCGGCCGCATCAAGCCGGGAAACCCCAAAAAAAGTGTTTCTTGAATTCCGGCCTCTGATACTTTGCACCCAGATTTTCCGCATGAAGATTTCCATACCATCCGAAACGCATCCCGGCGAAAGCCGCGCGCCGCTCACTCCGGACAGCGCCGCCAAACTGGTCAAACTCGGCGCGCAAGTGGAAGTCCAGGCCGGCCTCGGCCTCGGCGCGGGCTTCGCCGACGAAGCCTACCTCAAAGCCGGCGCCACCATCGCGACCGATCGCCAGGCCCTCATCAGCTCCGGCGACATCGTGCTGCGCTTGCGCAAGCCGCCGGTGGAGGAGATCGCCTGGCTCAAGGCCGGTGCCATCCACGCCAGCCTGCTCGATCCGTTCAACGAAAAGGAGCTGGTCCAGAAATTTGCCGAACGCGGCGTCAGCGCCATCAGCATGGAATTCATCCCGCGCACCACCCGCGCGCAGAAGATGGACGTGCTTTCCTCGCAGGCGAACCTCGGCGGCTACGAAGCCGTCATCCTCGCCGCGCGTTATTCCAACAAGATTTTTCCGATGATGACCACGGCGGCGGGCACGATCCTGCCGTCCAAAGTGTTTATCATCGGCGTCGGCGTCGCGGGCTTGCAGGCCATTGCGACCGCGAAGCGGCTTGGTGCGAAAGTGACCGCCTACGACACGCGGCCCGTGGTCGAGGAACAGGTGAAATCGCTTGGCGCCCAGTTCCTGAAGATTGATATTGGCGAAACCGGCCAGACGAAGGATGGCTACGCAAAGGCGCTGACCGAGGAACAGATCCAGAAGCAGCGCGACGCGATGAAGAAAACCTGCGGCGATTCCGACGTGGTGATTTCCGCCGCGCAGGTGTTCGGACGCAAGGCGCCGATTCTCGTCACCACCGAAATGCTCGATGCGATGAAGCCCGGCAGCGTGGTGGTGGATCTCGCGGTGGAGACCGGCGGCAACGTCGAAGGCGTGGTGTATGACCAGATCACCGAACGCAAGGGCGTGAAGATTGTCGGCATCGCCAATCTGCCCGGCCGCGTGCCGCTGCACGCCAGCCAGGTTTACGCCGCGAACCTTGTTGCGCTCGTCGAGGAATTCTGGGACAAGAAAGAGAAAGTTTTCACGCTCAAGCTCGACGACGAAATCATCAAGGGCTGTCTGGTCACGCACGGCGGCAAGATCGTGAACGAAAAACTGCTCCCCAAAACCAGCTAACATTTTATGGATACCAACGTCCTGTTTATTTTCATCCTCGCCGTCTTTGTCGGTTTTGAGGTCATCTCCAAAGTGCCCTCGATGCTGCACACGCCGCTGATGTCCGGCACCAACGCGATTCACGGCATCATCCTGTTCGGCGGCATCCTGGTGCTGGCGGACGCGGACAACACGCTGGCGATGGTGCTGGGATTTGTCGCCGTGGTTTTTGGCTCGGCCAACGTCTTCGGCGGCTTCATGGTCACGGACCGCATGTTGCAAATGTTTAAGAAAAAGAAATAGTCATGAGTTCTCAAATCGTCCCCCTCATCATCATCGGGGTCTCTGTTTTGTTCATCCTGGGCATCAAGTTCTTGAGTTCGCCGAAAACTGCGCGGCTGGGCAACCTGGTTGCGGCGGCGGGCATGTTCATCGCGCTGTGCGCGCTGCTCAAAACCGACGGCAGTTCGGTCTGGTCCCACGGCTGGAGCTTCAATTACACGCTCATCGTCATCGGCACCCTCATCGGCCTGATCATCGGCGCGCTGGGCGCGTATTCGGTGAAGATGACCTCGATGCCGCAGATGGTCGCGCTCTTCAACGGCCTCGGCGGCGGCGCGGCGGCGCTGGTGGCGAGCCTGGAATTCAACAAGGGAGCGCACGGCGCCGAAGCGGTCACCATGGCCATCACGATTCCCATGCTGTTCGCCACGCTCATCGGCTCGCTCTCGTTTTCCGGCAGCATCATCGCGTATCTGAAGCTCGAGGGAAAATTCGAGAAGCCGATGACGTTTCCCGGCCAGAACATCCTGAACGGCCTGATTTTGCTGGTGATTCTCGGCTTGTGCGGCTGGCTGACCTTCAACGCCACGGGCGGCAACGCCATCCTCGCGTTCATCGTCGTGTTCTCGCTGGCGCTGTTCTTCGGCGTGGCGATGGTCATGCCCATCGGCGGCGCGGACATGCCGGTCGTGATCTCACTTTTGAATTCCTTCACCGGCCTCGCCGTCGCGGCGGACGGGTTTGCGATTCACAACAACGCCATGATCGTCGCGGGCACGCTGGTCGGCTCCTCCGGCACGCTGCTCACGCTGCTCATGTGCAAGGCGATGAACCGTCCGGTCACGAATGTTTTGTTCGGCGCGTTCGGCTCGGGTGGCGCCACCGGGGCGTCTGCCGCCGGCGTCGTTGGCACCGTCAAACCGATTCAAGCGGATGAAGTCGCTTTGCTGTTTGCCTACGCGCAGCGCGTGGTGGTGGTGCCTGGCTACGGCATGGCGGTGGCGCAAGCACAGCATTCCGTGCGCGAACTGACCGAGGAACTCGGCAAACGCGGCGTGGAAGTGCAGTTCGCGATTCATCCGGTCGCCGGCCGCATGCCCGGTCACATGAACGTGCTGCTCGCCGAGGCGAATGTGCCCTACGACCAGCTCATCGAAATGGAAGCCATCAATCCCTCGATGGACCGCGTGGACGTGTGCCTCGTCATCGGCGCGAACGACGTGGTGAATCCCGCCGCGCGCGAGGACAAATCCAGCCCGATCTACGGCATGCCGATCATTGAAGCCGATCATTGCAAGACGGTGATCGTGATGAAGCGCTCAATGGCCGCCGGATTCGCCGGCATCGAAAACCATCTCTTTTACAAGGACAACACGCGGATGCTGTTCGGCGACGCGAAGGCCTCGTTGAACGCGCTCGTCGCGGCGGTGAAGGCGAGTTGATTTTGCGCCGCTTGCTTTGGCGGGGTTGCAGGCATAAGCTCTTGCAGCGTGAAACAGCCATTCGTCAACGTCGAAGAAAAGATTGACCGCTTCGTCGGTCGCCGGGCAAAAATGGCGAGCGGGCTTTCGACGGCCACCAGTAACAAGGCCGGCTCCATTGCGTGGCGCAAAGCCTTTGGTGGCGTTCGCGTCCCGCGCGGAGTGCATCGCTTCAAGACCCACGAAGAAGCCGATCAATGGTTATGGCGGATGATTACCCAGCCCACGAACTAGCCTCGCGCCAACCCACGGTCGAGGATTTGCGGGATTTGTGCCGCGAACTGAATCAGCGTGGCGCGAAATATGTGGTGGTCGGAGGATTCGCCATTCGTGCCGCCGAGTATGTGCGTGAGACCATGGATGTGGATTTGCTCGTGGCGACGGATGCGGAAAACGAAGCCAAAGTTTTCAGCGCGCTGTCCACCCTGCCCGACAATGCCGTGCGCGAACTCCAGCCCGGCGAATTGAAACAATACAACGTCATCCGCGTCGGCGACGAGATTCTCGTGGATCTGATGGGTTCGGCGGGCGGTATTGACTATGCGGAAGCCGCCGGGGACGTGGTCGTGCGCGAAGTAGATGGGGTGCCGATTCCTTTTGCCTCGCCACGCCTGCTCTGGCGGATGAAAGCCGTCACACATCGGGAAAAGGACGCCGGCGATCTGGTATTTCTCCGGGCCTGGTTTGCGAGTCACGGCGAACAACCACCCAAGGTTTGATCGCACCCGGATGCTGTTCGGCGACGCGAAAGCCTCGTTGAACGCGCTCGTCGCGGCGGTCAAGGCGAGTTGATTCCATACAAATTCAGAAACCGATGCCTGGAAAAATTCCGGGCATCGGGTTTTTGTTTTGGTGAAGGCTGCGCTTGTAAAGTCGAGCCGTGCGTGCGGCCTGCAAAACCTACCGGGAAACCGTGTGGCCTATCTAGCAGCTTTGTCATGCTCTATAACATAGAATCTAAGCCCGCGACACTGCGAACAATACCCCAAGGTATAATTTCTGCCTGCTGCCATCTTCCGAATGCCATACTTACCATACGGCTCGGTGAGACCACACTTGAGGCAACGAATCTTCCAACCGGGCGCTCTGGCTTCCCGGCGTCGCAATTGCTCTTCTGGGGGCAAGGTGTCGGTCTCCTGGTCACGCTTGCGCTTGCCCAAAACCGCGATCAGAACGATGACTACTGCTAGAAGTAATACATTAACGCCAGCAAAAATAAGCCAGAAGGTTTTCATAAGTTTGAAGCTGCCTAGATATGATATTAACCCGAACCAATGTGGCCTAACTCCATATTAGGCACGTCTTCATCAATACAAACTCAAAAGTCCCCACTCAGTGTCGTGAATGGTTGCACTCCAAAGCGACGTCTCGGAATCGCCCAACGGCTCGATGCTTTCAAGCTCCCGCCTCAACTGTGCAGCCGACACAGACCAGGCCGCATCATCATCAGTGTCCTCATCATCGGCATGAAGCTGGCAGAAGCAATTGAACACAGCCGCAGCCTCACGAAAAGCAGCGGCGCTCCGATTGACATACCAGCTACGCCTCTCACCGTGACGATAGCTGAAACGAATCTCTCCGCTGGGAAGCTGACAGAACTCGCCCGCGGCCTCTCCCTGCACGGTATGGCGCGCCACAACATCACCGTCTGGACAAGCCAGCAGAACGATTTGCTTTGGTGTTGTGGATGTCATCGCGCGCAGTGGTCTTACATGATATTAACCCGAATCGCTGTGGCCTAATTCCAATAGGAGACAATCGGGCACAGTCGGGACCAAAAAGTTTTGACGGCGGCCCAAACATATGTCTGATGGCAGTCCAGCCATGAATGAATCTTCGCAAAGCCGTTCGTCGGCGCAAGGGCAAAACCCGCAACAGCCACCACATCGTTCCAGATTAAGCAGCGGCCAGCAGGACAAGAATTGTTCAATGTTTGGCACGACACGGCTAGTTTAGATTTGCGGCGCGGGTGATGATGGGGCGGTAATCCACTTTTCACATGAGCCAGAAAACGCGCTTCGATCTCACGCAGGCGGACATTCCGTCGGCCTGGTATAACCTCAACGCCGACTTCCCCGAGCCGCTGCCGCCGCCGCTGCATCCGGGCACCAAGGAGCCGCTGCCCCCCGAGGCGCTGGAGGCGCTGTTCCCGCGCAATCTCGTCGAGCAGGAAATCAGCGCGGAGAAGTTCATCGAAATTCCCGAACCGGTCCGCGACATCTACGCGCTGTGGCGGCCCACGCCGTTGCTGCGCGCCGTGCGACTGGAAAAGGCGCTGAACACGCCGGCGCACATTTACTACAAATACGAGGGCGTCAGTCCCGCCGGCAGCCACAAGGTCAACACTTCGGTGCCGCAGGCTTACTACAATAAGGTCGCCGGCACGAAACGGCTCGCCACGGAAACCGGCGCGGGCCAGTGGGGCGCGTCGCTGGCGTTCGCATGCAGCCTGATCGGGCTGGAGTGTAATGTTTACATGGTCAAGGTGAGCTACGACCAGAAGCCCTATCGCCGGATGCTCATGCACACCTGGGGCGCGACGGTCCACGCGAGTCCGAGCAACCTGACCGAATATGGCCGCAAGTTGCAGGCGGAAGATCCGCATTGCTCCGGCAGTCTGGGCATCGCGATCAGCGAGGCCATCGAGGACACCGTCAAGACGCCCGGCACGAAGTATTCCCTCGGCAGCGTGTTGAATCATGTCTGCCATCACCAGACGGTCATCGGCGAGGAAAGCATTAAGCAGATGGAAAAAGCCGGCGAGGAGCCGGACATGATTTTCGGCTGCTGCGGCGGCGGGAGCAATTTCGCCGGGCTGGCCTTTCCGTTCATCCGGGGGAAAATCCGCGACGGAAAAAAATACCGCATCGTCGGCGTCGAGCCGTCCGCGTGCCCGACCCTGACGGAAGGCGAACTGCGCTATGATTTCGGCGACACGGCGGAAACCACGCCGCTGATGAAGATGTATACGCTCGGCCACAAGTTTATGCCGCCCGCCATCCACTCCGGCGGGCTGCGTTACCACGGCATGTCCCCGATGGTCAGCCACGCGCTGAAGCTCGGACTCATGGAAGCCAAGGCGTATCATCAGACGAAAGTGTTCGAGGCCGCAGTGCTGTTCGCCCGCAAGGAAGGCATCGTGCCCGCCCCGGAATCGTCCCACGCCATTGCGGCGGTGGTGGACGAGGCGATCAAGGCGCGGGAGGAAGGCAAGAAAAAGGTGCTGCTCTTCAATCTTTCCGGCCACGGACTGCTCGACTTGAGTTCGTTTGAAAGCTATCTGCACGGCAAAATGCAGGATGCTTAACCCTCAAAAAATTAAAATGAAATTACCCACCCGTTTGCTCCTGGCCGCCGGAATTATCTCGCTGGCCACCCAACTGCACGCCCAGCTGCCCGTCGGTAGTCATTATCCCGCCGGCGCGGAAGGCATCAAGGGCGCGTCGCTGCCGCCGCCGGGCGTTTATCTGCGCGACTACAATTATTTCCTCACCGCCGACAAGGTGGACGGAATCTCGGGGGACGTGGATCTCTTCGCCTATGTGCAAGCGCCGCGCCTGATCTGGATGACGAAGCAGACCATTTTGGGCGCGGATTACGGCATGGATATCATGGTGCCGTTCGCCTACAAGCAAATCAGCGGGCCCTTTGGCGACGGGCATAATTTCAACATCTCGGACATCCAGGTCGAGCCGGTGCTGCTGTCCTGGCATCTCAAGCAGTTCGACGTCGCCGCCGGCTACGCCATCTGGATGCCCACGGGAAATTACGACGCCAGTTCCCCCGCAAAATATCTGACCAGCCCCGGCAGCGGTTATTGGACGCACATGATCACGCTCGGCGGCACCTGGTATCCCGACGAGAAAAAGACCTGGGCCTTCTCGCTCCTGAACCGTTACGAAATCAATACCGAGCAGGACACCACCGACATCACGCCCGGCAACATGTTCACGGCGGACTTCGGCTTGAGCAAGACCGTCGCGCCCGGCATCGACGTGGGCGTGGCCGGCTACTATCAGCAGCTCGTCACCCAGGACAGCGGCACCGGCGCCTCGCAGGATTATTCCAGCGTGGTCGGCATCGGGCCGGAAGTCAGCGCGTTCTGGCCGAAACTGGGATTGTTCACCTCGGTGCGTTACGCCTATCAGGTGGAAGCCAAAGACCGGCCCCAAGGCCAGACCATCGTCCTGACGCTGACCAAGGGTTTTTGAATGAATTGTCGCGGCAAGGCCCGCGGCAAGCGCTGAAAAATAAGTTGAGTTCGGACCGAGAAAGCACAAAAGTCTGCCGTCTCATGGAAAGCCAAAGTTGCCCTTACCGCAATTGGGGGGTAACCTGTCCTCAAAGCTATGACGAATGATGTGAATTCGATCCCCGCCAAGCCGCCGGTGGACAATGCCGCGTGGAAAGCCATTGTGGCCAAATACCAGGAGCCGTCGCTGTGGCGGGCCCTGTGGCAGATCATTGACACGGTCATCCCCTACGGCGTCGCGTGGTATCTGATGTATCTGTGCCTCTCGGTGTCCTGGTGGCTGGTGGTGCCGCTCGCGGTGCTCGCGGGCGGATTACTGGTGCGCGTGTTCATCATTTTTCACGATTGCGGCCACGGCTCATTTTTCAAATCGCGCGCCGCCAACGACACCGTGGGCTTCCTCGCGGGCATTCTGACCTTCACGCCGTATTATCACTGGCGCTGGGAGCACAACATCCATCACAGCAGCGCCGGCGATCTCGACAAGCGCGGCACCGGCGATGTGTGGACCATGACCGTGCAGGAATATCTGGAATCGTCGCGCTGGAAAAAATTCGCCTACCGGTTGTCGCGCAATCCGGTCGTGCTGTTCGGCATCGCGCCGCTGGCCTTGTTCACGGTCTTGCAGCGGTTTCCGTCTTCGAAGGCGAGTCCGCGCGAACGCCATTCCGTTTACATGATGAATACGGCGATTCTGGCCATGGCGGTCGGGTTGAGCTGGGCTTTCGGCATCAAGGCTTATTTGCTGATCCAGCTCATCATCCTGGTCGTCGCGGGCGGCGCGGGCGTGTGGATGTTCTACGTCCAACATCAGTTTGAAGATGTTTACTGGGAACGCGGCGAGGACTGGAGCTACGTCGCGGCGGCGCTGCAAGGAAGCTCCTTCTACAAGCTGCCGCGTGTTCTGCAATGGTTCTCCGGCAACATCGGCTTCCATCACATCCATCACTTGAGCCCGCGCATCCCCAACTACAACCTGGAGAAATGCCACAAAGCCGACCCGCTGTTCCAGCAAGTGAAGCCCATCACCTTGTTCTCCAGTTTCAAAACCGCCACTTACCGGCTCTGGGATGAAAAGAACAAGAAGCTGGTCGGTTACCGCCATCTCCGCGAACTGCGCAAGCAGCAGAAGCACGCAATCGGGCATAAATAGCCGGGGGGCGCAAACTTCTCATGACCGGACCCAACCGGGCGTAACCGCAAAGGTGCTCACAACCGCTGCCGACGCTGTTGCATGAAAAAGGAAACCGCCCGCTGTCCGTGGCCGACGAACGAGCTGTCCATCCGCTATCACGACACCGAATGGGGCGTGCCGGTTCACGACGACCGCCTGCTGTTCGAATTTCTCATCCTCGAAGGCGCGCAGGCCGGCCTGAGCTGGCAGACGGTTTTGAACAAGCGCGAAAATTACCGCGCCGCGTTCGAAAATTTTGACGCGGAGAAAATCGCGCGCTACAACGAGGCACGCGTCGTGAAGTTGATGAACAATCCGGGCATCATCCGCAACCAGTTGAAAATCCGCTCCACGATTCAGAACGCCAAGGCGTTTCTGAAAGTGCAGGAAGAATTCGGCAGCTTCGACAAATATCTCTGGCGGTTCGTGGACGGCCAGCCGATCGTCAATCGCCGCAAGAGCATGAAGGAAGTCCCGGCCCGGACGGAAATCTCCGATGCGCTGAGCAAGGATCTGCTCAAGCGCGGCTTCAAGTTTGTCGGGTCGACGATCTGCTACGCGAACATGCAGGCCGTTGGCATGGTGAACGATCATCTCGTGGCCTGCTTCCGGCACAAACAGCTTTCCTGAAATGAAACGCATCGCCGTTTATTGTGGCTCGAACAAGGGCGTTCGCCCCGAATACGCAACCGCCGCCGAGCAGCTCGGAAACTTGCTCGCGCGCGAAAAAATTGAACTGGTTTATGGCGGTGGCATGGTCGGCTTGATGGGCATCGTGGCGGACGCGGTGTTGAAGCATGGCGGGCATGTCATTGGCGTGATTCCGGAAAAGCTGGTCATCAAGGAGGTCGTCCACGAAAAACTTCCGGACCTGCGTGTCGTGAAAACCATGCACGAACGCAAGGCGCTGATGGCCGAGTTGTCCGACGGCTTCATCGCATTGCCCGGCGGCTACGGCACGTTCGAGGAATTATTCGAGGTGCTCGCGTGGAGCCAGCTGGGCTGGCACCAGAAACCCTTCGGACTGCTCGACATCGCAGGGTTTTACCGGAAGCTCACCGGTTTTCTCGACCACACGACCGCCGAAGGCTTCATCCGCCCGAAACATCGCGAACTGGTGCTCGTCGCCGACGGCGCGGAGAAATTGCTGCAGCGGATGCGGGCATTCCAACCGTCCGGCGAAGTGAAGTGGGTCAAATAATTCTTTGCGCGGTCTCCGCCTTTGCGTGAGAATTAAGCCAATGAGCGCAGTTGCCAATTTGAATTTACCCGACGCCACCGGCCACTTTGGTCCGTTCGGCGGACGATATGTGCCGGAAACGTTGATGCATCCGCTTCAGGAACTGGAAGCGGAATACTTTCGCGCCCAGCACGATCCCGAATTCCAGAAGGAGTTGAGTTACTACCTCACCGAATTCGTCGGCCGCCCCTCGCCGCTTTATTTTGCCGAACGCCTGACCAAGGAGCTCGGCGGCGCGAAAATTTATCTCAAGCGCGAAGACCTCAACCACACCGGCGCACACAAGATCAACAACGCCCTCGGCCAGATCCTGCTCGCCAAGCGCATGGGCAAGACCCGCATCATCGCCGAGACCGGCGCGGGCCAGCACGGCGTCGCCTCTGCCACCGTCGCCGCGATGTTCGGCATGAAATGCGTCATCTACATGGGCGCGGTGGATTGCCAGCGGCAGGAGCTCAACGTGTATCGCATGAAAATGCTCGGCGCGGAAGTCGTGCCGGTGCAGGCGGGCCAGAAGACCTTGAAGGAAGCCGTCAACGAAGCCATGCGCGACTGGGTGACGAACATCCGCCACACGCATTACATTCTCGGGACGGCTTACGGCGCGCATCCGTATCCGGTCATGGTGCGGAATTTCCAGCGCATCATCGGCGATGAGGCCCGCGCGCAGATTTTGGAAAAGGAAAAGCGTTTGCCGGACATGCTGATCGCCTGCGTCGGCGGCGGCTCGAACGCCATCGGACTTTTTTATCCGTTCCTCGACGATAAATCCGTGAAGCTCGTCGGCGTGGAAGCCGGCGGACTCGGCATCAAGCCCGAGCAGCACGCGGCGCGGTTTCAAGGCGGCTCGCTCGGCGTGTTGCAGGGCACGCGCAGCTACATTTTGCAGGACGAATTCGGCCAGATCCAATCCACCCACAGCGTCAGCGCCGGACTGGATTACGCCGCCGTCGGGCCGGAGCACGCCTATTTGAAAGACGCCAGCCGCGCCGAATACACCTACGCCACCGATGACCAGGCGCTCGAAGCCTTCATGAAACTCGCGCGGCTGGAAGGCATCATCCCCGCGCTGGAAAGCGCTCACGCCGTGGCCGAGTGCATGGTGCGCGCGCCGAAGCTGGGCAAGGACGCGCTCATCATCGTGAACCTCTCCGGTCGCGGCGACAAAGACGTGGCGCAAGTGGCGGAGAAGGTGAAGCTCGCAATGCCGAAGTGAACTTGCTTTGCCACGCCGCCAAGATTATTTTCGAACTATGAAATATCCGGTGATTCTCATCAAATCGGATGAAGGGTTTGCCGTTTCCTGCCCGGCGTTGCCCGGCTGCTGGAGCCAGGGCAGCACCCAGGCGGAGGCGCTGGTCAACATCCGCGAAGCCATTCAACTCTGGCTGGAAGTTGCCGAGGAAGATGCCCGCGCCGAAGCCGGCCGCGAAGCCGGCACCCTGGCCGAGGTGACCGTGTGATATGCCGAAGCTGCCCGGCATCAGCCAGCGCGACGCCGTGCGCGTGTTTCAAAAGCTCGGCTATCACATCGCCCGCGAAAGCGGCCACATCATCCTGAGCAACGGCAAGATCCGGCTGGTGATACCGCGCCACAATCCCATCAACGCCATCACCATGGGCGGCATCGCCAAAACCGCCGGGCTGACGCCGGACGAATTTCGGAGGTTGCTGTGAACCTCTCCGGCTGCGGCGACAAAGACGTGGCGCAAGTGGCGGCGAAGGTGAAGCTGGAAATGCCGAAGTGACTTTTTAGGCGACCAAACAATTCAGCTAAAACAAAATGACCAAAATATCTTTTCCCATTTTCTTGCTAATGTTCCTGTGCGCTGCTTGCGCAAAAGCACAAACGGCAATTGAACCAATTGACATATTGTCCATGACTAATCTTGAGCAATGCAAAACTTCGATAATTGGATTAAAAAAGATGAATGGCTTTATTTATAAACAATGGTGGTTTGTGGAAACAAGCGGACGAACAAATGGTTTGCCTGTCGTCCTTAAAGCAAATGGAAAGACCGTTCGATATAAAGCTATCCAAATTAGTATTGATTGCTTAAACCGAAATGACTTTGACCATGTCTCTGAAATTCAAACACAAACAGAAAGAATGAACATTGACGACACTCGCAAACTCGGACTGCAATTGTGTAACGCTTTAGAAATTGATTCGAAAGATTTTGAAAAGTGGTGCGATAACGTTGGTAATCGTTGGTTGGATATGCCGTTATTTGCGACAGGCGGATTCAACGACCCTCGAACTGGTAAGTTTGTTGGTTTTCAAACGCTTCGCGGTTATGACGATAGGCCGTGGTTTATTCAAATTACGATTCAAGACCGTTGAATTGAATATTTTGGACTTACTTGCCGCTACTGACGGGGCAGGAAGAAGTCCGCAAATATCAAATCCCCGATTTCTCGAACTGGAAGAACCACGACGCCTTTGAACGCGCCTTCGCAGCAGGGGCAAACTCGCGCATCAACGTCTTGAAAAAGTGAATTGCTGACCTGGCGGCATGCTCGTATAAATTGCGGTGATGAAGCGGACATGGATTTCTCAAGGCCGCCGGGCTGCGAGGCTGGGCGCTTGGGTTGTGGCGGCTTACTTTTTGAGTGTCGGGCCGGTATATAAATTGGCAGCGATTGCGGATGCTGGCGCGGAGGGTTACCAGCAATTGAATTGCCTGTATCAGCCTGTTTTTGCTCTCGCAGAAACCCCGCTCTCGGATTTTGTGGCCGGTTACGTGAGGCTATTCGGATTGGAGTTTGCCAGTTCCTGCAATTACTCCACGCCCGAGCCAGACGAGATCACGGAGTGGTTTGTTTACCCGCCACTTTAACCGCGCGGGCCTGAAGGAAAAATCATCCGCCCCGACTTGGATTCTAGGGAAGCTTTGGCAAAGCCGTCCGCAAATATCACCTCGCCAATTTCTCGAACTGGCAGCACTCGGTCGGCATAAAACCTTGCGTTTGCAAACCAGTCGGCTTTCCTGTTGCCGACGTGATTGCCACTGAAAACCATGCGGGCCCAAATCCGCGCCGAATCAATTATTGGCGGCTCTGGCTGCTGGATACTGCGCTGGTGAGCGCGGGCATCCTTTTTTTCCTGGCCGCCCAATACGGCACCTTCGAATTTTTCGGCAAGGCCTGTGCCATGGCCTTGTTGCCGTTCATTCCGGTCAGCGTGCTGGTCGGAGGCGCCGGCAGCACCATTTTCGCCCTGACCAAGATCTGGATCGAGAAGCGCGCGTTGTCGCGGCCGACGGCGCTGGTCCTGCTCATCTGCCCGGCCGTGGTGATCGCCTTGGCGCTGGTGTTCTTGGGCCTCATCAAGTCGCCCTGCTCCCGGCTGGCCTACATTTGTCTGGGAAGCGCCCCGGCGTCGGCCAGCCAGGTCCAGGTCGCGGGCTACTCCACCTTCCTGCGCGAAGAGTGGCTGGCGGCGTTCAACGTCGTGCCGGCGGATTTTCAAACAATGGCCGGCCGGGCAAAGCTGGAGCCGGTTCCGAGTCTGGAATTCAGCCGGCGGCTGGAGCGGTCTTCATTAAAAGGAACCAAGCTGTTTCGAAATCTGCCGCCGTCGGGCGTCCTCATTTGTTTTAAGCGCGCCTTCAACGAACCCATCGAACACCAGCGCGGCGGCGTTTATGCGGCGTTTGATCCGGCCACCTCGACGGCGGTGGTTTTCCGGGAATATCACGACTGAATCCTGGCAAACTTTGTCCGGCTTGTCTCCATGGTCCGGAGGCACTAACCTGTGAGCGTGATTTACGACGCGTCATTGGACGAGTTGCTGCAAAAAGTCTGGACCGGCGGGCGCATCAACGCCGCCGAGGCGCTGCGGCTTTACAAATTGCCGCTGGAAGAGCTCGGCGCGCTGGCCGACCGGCGCCGGCAGCTCGCCAAGGCGCAGGATTTCGACGGGCGCGGCAACGAGATCGTCTCCTACATCGTTGATCGCAATGTGAATTACACCAATGTCTGCAATGTCTATTGCAAGTTCTGCGCGTTTTACCGCACCGAGAAGGATGATGACTCCTACGTCATCACGCTGCCGGAGATCGACCGGAAGATCGAGGAGACCATCGCCTGCGGCGGCACCCAGATGCTGATGCAGGGCGGGCATCATCCGAAATTGACGAAGCAGTGGTATCTCGATCTGCTGTCGCACGTCAAAAATAAATTTCCCGGCTTCAACATCCACGGGTTCAGCCCGAGCGAATTCGTGCATTTCCGCGACGTGTTCAACGAACCGGTGGAGACCATCATCAAGGATTTCGTGAAGGCTGGCCTCGGGTCGATTCCCGGCGGCGGTGGGGAAATCCTCGTGGACCGCGTGCGGCAGCGCGTCGCCCCGCTCAAGGCGATGAGTGATGAATGGCTGGAAGTCATGGACGTGGCGCATCGCCTTGGTCTCGCCTCCAGCGCGACGATGATGTTCGGCCACGTCGAGACCATCGAGGATCGCATCGAGCATTTGGAACGGTTGCGCGTGCAGCAGGACACGTCATTAAAGCGGAAAGCGGAAAGCGGAAATGAGAAAATGGGAAATTTCACCGCGTTCATCGCGTGGACGTTTCAGGCGGAGCACACCAAGCTGCGCGCGCCGACAGTGGGCTCGCACGAATATCTGCGGACGCAGGCGTTGAGCCGGATTTACCTGGATAATTTCAAGAACGTCCAGAGTTCATGGGTCACGCAGGGCCTGGAGATCGGGCAGATCGCATTGAAATACGGCGCGAATGATCTGGGCAGCATCATGCTCGAGGAAAATGTCGTGTCGCAGGCGGGCGCGTCCTTCCGCATGACCGTGCCGGACATGCACCGCCTCATCCAGGACCTCGGTTACGAACCGCGGCAGCGCGACAACTGGTATCGGCTGGTAAATTAGCAAATCGCGGCCATCTTATTCTTCACATGGCAACCCAACCCGCATTGCGCCGCAATCGCGACCCGAAGACGCGCTTCAACTGGCGCGTCAGCGATTTCATCCGCCACATCATGGAATTTTTCCATGTGACGCGCGCGAAAATCACCGGCCGCAATTTTTATTGCGCCGCGCTGATCGGCGAATCCGAATACGGCATCACCATCAACTCGGACCTGACGGTTTCGTGCACCTGCCAGGATTATGACGGCACCGGGCACCTCGGCGATTTGCGCAAGCAATCCTTCGAGGAAGTCTTCTACGGGCCCGTTGCCAAAAAATTCCAGAAGACACTGGCGCAGGGAAAAATCCCGATCCCGACCTGTGTGCGCTGCGGCGATTTCCGGCGCATGGCGAAGGGCCAGAAAGAACCGGCCAAGCCGCGGCTGCCCTATCGCGGGATGCTGCTGGAGAATACGGTCATCTGCAACGTGGATTGCATCGGCTGCGCGCGCGAAAGCGCGGCCAATATCCGCACCGGCAAACAAATGCCGCTGGCGGAACTGAGCCAGATGGCGGACCTCGCCGCGCGATTGGGGATGCAGCAGATTTTTTACCTGAACCTGGGCGAACCCTTTCTCTCGCCGAACATCGGCAAGGAACTGCCGCTGCTCCGGGAGAAGAATCCCAATTGCCGCATCGTGGTCTCGACGAACGGCGTCCTGCTGAACACCGACGCCAAACGCGAGGCGGCGTTGCATTTAAGCCACATCCTGTTTTCCGTCCACGGCATCAGCAATGAGATGAGCGAGAAATACATGCTGGGCGGCGACTTTGAAAAAGCCTACGCCGCGATGCGTGACATGGTGGCCTATCGCAATGCGCGCGGCCGGCAGCAGCCTATCCTGGAATGGAAATATCTTCTGTTCAATTGGAACGACCATCCGCAGCACATCGCCAAAGCCATCGAGATGGCCAAGGCCATCGGCGTGGACATTCTTTCGTTCTGGCCGACCAACAATCCGTTTTATGGCATCTCGTGGCGCTACCGGCTGGGATTATTGAATCATGTCGGAGTGGCGTGCTGGAAAGGCCGGGAGATTGATTTTCGAACGAACCCCGCTGGGAAGGCCGGGTAACACCGGCCGCCGGTGCGCGGAAATTTTTGGGAGCATTTTGTGCGCGACGCCGTCCAATTCTTTGGATATGTATCCAGAGACTCCAAAATATTTATGAAAACACTCGCCTCCGCTATTCTTCTTTGCGCCGCGGCAACGGTCGCGGCAGACGCGCCGCCCGCGCTGACCATCTACAACCAGGATTTCGCCGTCGTGCGCGACACGGTGCCGCTCGACTTGAAGGCCGGCCCGAACGCCGTGCGCTATGCGGACGCCACCGCGCAGGTGGAGCCGGACTCGGTGATCCTCCGCGACCCGGCGGGCCGGCATTCGCTGCAGATCCTCGAGCAGAATTACCGCAACGATCCCGTCTCGCAGGAACTGCTGCTGTCGCTCTTCGAGGGCAAGACGATTGATTTTCAATCCGAGCGGCTGAAGGACAATACGACCGTGCGCGAACTCATTCCCGGCAAGATCATCCGCAGCGGCTATGTGCCCGGCGGTGCCGCGCAGCAGCCGATCATCGAGGTGCGTGAGAAAATGCAGTTCACCCTGCCCGGCCAGCCGCTCTTCCCGAATCTTGGCGACGACACGATCCTCAAGCCCGCGTTCAACTGGCTGCTGCAATCCGACCAGCCGGGCAAGTTCGACGCTGAGGTTGGCTACCTCACCGGCGGCTTCGACTGGAGCGCCAGCTACAATCTTGTTTCGCCCGAAAAGGGCGACATCGTGGACCTGGTCGGCTGGATCACGATGAACAATCAAAGCGGGAAGACGTTTGAGAATGCCAAAATCAAATTGCTGGCGGGCGACGTGAACAAAATCCAACCGCAAAACCGGCCCATGATGTTTCGCGCGATGGCCGGAGGAAGCGGGGGCGGAGGTGCCGGGCCGGTGGTGACCGAAAAGTCATTCGACGAATTTCATCTTTACGATGTGGCCCGCCCAACGACCTTGCACGACCACGAAACGAAACAGGTTGAGTTTGTCCACGCCGAGAAAATGCTGGCCCCGACGATCTACGTATATGACGGCGCGGCCGGTTATCGGTTTTACGGTTTGAATTACGACCAAGGGTGGGGCCTGACCGACAACAAGAAAGTTCTCGTCCAGCGCGAATTTAAGAACGCCGAGACGAACCAGTTAGGCATCGCGCTGCCGGCGGGCAAGCTGCGCTTCTATCGTCGCGACGATGGCGGGCAGTTGCAGTTCGTGGGCGAGAACCAGATTGATCACACGCCCCGCAACGAGACCGTGCGCGTGACCACCGGCAACGCCTTCGACCTCGTGGGCGAACGCAAGCAGACGAATTTTCGCGTGGACACCGGCGACAAGTGGATTGATGAGACCTTCGAGATCAAACTGCGCAATCGCAAAAAAGAACCGGTGGAAATCCGCGTGGTCGAACATCTCTACCGCTGGAGCAACTGGAACATCACCGCCAAGTCGGACGACTTCGTGAAGAAAGATGCGCAGACGATTGAGTTCCGCGTGCCGGTCAAACCGGATGAGGAACGCATAGTGACCTACACGGTGCATTACTCGTGGTGAGGGGCGGAAGCTCCAAACTCCAAGCGCCAACATCCAGAGAATAACCAAGCATCAAGCTTCATGCGCGAGGTCACGATTTTCCTTTTTTGGTGATTGTCGCTTGGAATTTCTCTGGCGCTTGGATGTTGGTGTTTGGAGCTTTTATCTTGCCGCTGCGCGTGGATTGCTAAAAATTGATGTCACCTTGAGCGCTGAAACCACTTCCGTCGAAATCAGCTTTGTCATTCCCTGCCACAACGAGCAGGATAATCTGCGCGCCCTCGTCGCGGCGATCCGTGAGGCGACCGATCCGCTGAAGCGCACTTACGAGATTGTCCTCGTGGATGATTTCAGTTCGGACAATTCCTGGCCGGTGCTGAAAGAACTGGCGGCGGGCGATCCGCGCGTGCGCGGGTTCCGGTTCGCCTACAATTGTGGGCAGTCGGCGGCACTATGGGCGGGCATGAAAGAGTCGCGCGGCCGCTACATCGTCACGCTTGACGCCGATCTGCAGAACGATCCGCGCGACGTGCCGGAGTTCATCCAGGCGCTGGAGCGGGCGGATTGCGTCTGCGGTTCGCGCATCGAGCAGCGCGGTCAGGGCGACAACTTCATCCGCATCGCGTCCTCGCGCATCGCGAACTGGGTGCGGAACAAATTGTCCGGCGAAAATGTCACCGATGCCGGCTGCTGCTATCGCGCGTTCAAGCGCGAGTGCGTGGCGGACCTGAAATTTTTCAAGGGCATGCACCGCTTTCTCCCGACGCTGTTCAAGATTGAGGGCTTCACGGTCACGGAGATTCCCGTGCGGCACAATCCGCGTTCCGCCGGGGTCAGTCATTACGGCGTGTGGAACCGGCTGTTCGCATCGTTCTACGATCTGCTGGCGGTGCGCTGGATGCAGAAGCGGATGTTCAAATACAAGATCGGCGAGCGGCTCAACTGACGGGAAATTCGGTTCGCGATGCAACGCTTCCTCATCCAGATCGTCAACTTCAGTCTGCTGTTCATCATCCTGGTCGGCTTTCCGGCGGCGACCCATGCCCAGCTTGGCAACTGGCAGATTTCTTCCGCACCGACCGCGCGGCTGATCATCTTCTGGGGACTGGGACTGGCGGGCGGCCTCAATCTTTTCAGCGCGTGGAAGCTCATCAAGGACAAACAAAACCGGAGATTGTGCTGGGAATGGGCGGTGGTCTTCAGCGCACTGTGGCTGGCCTACTTCGGTTTCGTGCGTGGCTGGTTCAATTTCGAATGGCTGAAGCAGGCGCTTCAGTGGTTGCAAAAATATTTTTAAGACCAATAGTAGCTGCAACTAATATAAAATAATGCCATGAAACATTTCCATTTGATTCTTGTAGTTTTGTTCGTGCATGTGTTGGTTTGCGCATCAGCGCCGTCGCCGATTAATTGGAAAACGCTTCCAAATATGTATTTTTGGGCCAACGGCTGGGTGAAGGACGGTGTGACGAACCGGTTTTTTGTTACCGACGACGGGGACTTATACAAAAAGGATTTGCCACCTGACTATTATGTTGAACTACCTCCAAAAAAGGTTGAGGCAACAAAGCAATCAAAAGAATGCCGGTTCGCAGAAGATTTTCCTGAAGGTAATTGGGGAACGAACGCCTGCGGATTTCAGCTCTCATTGCGTTTTAAAAAGATGGCGTTTGCCGCCGGAGAGCCAATCGAGGCGACCTTGATTCTACGAAATGTCGGAGACGGAGAACCGGCGTATCAAACCTTACCGGTGGGTTATTCCGATGGGCCCATCGGTTTCGAGGTCACTTCGGCTGAAGGCAAGGCGTTGCCGCAACACACCTACAATATCGACGTTATCAACGGTGGCGTCGCCGCTAATTTATTTGCCGGCACACAAGTCAAGTTTTTCGAACGGTTGGACAAAAGATTTGATTTAACCAACAGCACCTACTCTGTCCAAGCCGTTGCTAAAAATTCTCCCATGCCAGCAATTCTTGGCATTTCAACTAATGGCTATCCGATTTTTGCAAATAAGGTAGCACCCGTCCAACTGATAAAATCTGCGCCCGTCACAATTAAAATCAGAAGATTTCCGTGGATATATTGAACTAGCTTAACCCCGATCTGGGGGGACAAGTGTTTGTGATTTCGGAGCCTCAACCAATGTAATTCTCAATCGGTTCCGCGCCGAGCGTGCCGGCCAGTTTTTTCACATAATCCGGCGACTCGACGGCTTCCAAAGTTTTCCGCGCGGCGGTCAGTCGTTCAGCGATTCCCATAGTTTCCGCAATATCGGTGTAGTTCGGTCGCCGCAGGAAGGCGTTGAGATATTCGACGTGGCGCTTCCAAAGGGCGCGGTCAATTTTCTGTTTTGCGGTCAGGCGCGCGGCATACCACGCGCTGGCTAGCAGGGATTCGCGAGTAAACAGATTGCGGATTTCGGGATGCTCCAGACCTTTGCCCTCGAAGGCGTCGTGAAGCATGATGTGGAGCAGCGCCTTCAGCGGCGGGCACGCCTGCGCGATGCTGCCATCGTCAAAATACATTTTCGCCACGCGTTTCTGGGTGGCGATGACGTTGTCCATGCCGTCGGCGAAAACCGCCTTGCCCTGCAACTCCGGCTTGAGCATCGCCTCGGTGAAGACCGCGTGCGGATGATTGAAGACGCGGCCGAAAAACGCGTGGACGAACCGCGCGTTAATGCGCCAGCCGAGCCGGCTCGCGAGGACCTTTTTGCCGGCGTGGTCGAAGTCCGCGCATTTTTCCAGAAAGCGATGCTCGATGAGAAATTTCGGATCGCGTTCTTCGGGCGTCATGCGGGACCAGACTTCCGGCACGATCAGGCTGACGTCATGATCCACGCGGAGGTTCGGTCCGACGTAGCCGGCGGCGGTGACGAACGCGTTATGCCCGGTGAGGATGAACGACACGAGCGCGTTGTTCAGGTCCATGATCGGCGGCAGCGCATTGAACGGGCCCTTGGTCAGCGCGCCTTCGGAACCCGCGCCGGTGGTGGAGGGTGATTTGCCGGTCATGCTGCAGATCACTTCCATGAACAGTTCCGGCAGCTCCATGAAATGAACCGGGTTGTAGCAGGCCAGCGCGCGGACGCCGGGCTCCGGTGGATTGTTGCGGCGGCCGGGCAGCACGGCGGTGACGGGCGTGTGCAGCGGTTGGCTCATCGGCACGCGGCGGCGCAGGCGGGCGGCGATTTCCGCCAGATAGGTTTCGCTCGCGCGGACGAGGTCGGGGCGCTTCTGGAGATAGCGCGGATTTTTCGTGGGCTTGCCGTCCACGAGGCGCGGGCTGGCGGTGCAGACGAAATAATCCGGCGTGCCGGTTACGGCGACTTCGCGGATGAACTTCTGCATCGGCTCGGTGAACTGGTCAAAGCCCAGCGCGTCCGCGACCATTTCCCTCGCGTCTTTCGGTGTGAGTGGCTGGTAGTTCGAGAAGAAATTATCCGGCTGGACGAAGTCGTTCTCCGCCTGCTTGTCGTAGCCGCGATGGATGGCGTCATCCGGGCGCTGGAACAGTCGCTGTTCGCAGTTCTGCACGAATTTCAGCGACAGGGTTGGGTCCGTGCCTTCGGGAAGATTTTCCAAGGCCCCGGGCGGGACGACGGTGGAGGCGGTGATGTCGTCCTCCATTTGCACCTTCACGGCGGGATGAAAATCCTTGCGCAGACCGAACGTGCGCCACGAGCCGTCCGCGTCAAAGCCGACGCGCAGGCAGGTCGTGACGAGCTTGCGGTTGTCGCATTTCAGTTCGTTGCCGGGCGTGCCGTTGACGATGTCCACGCTGAAATGCTCACGCCAGTCGCCGTGCCACTCCGGCTTGTAATAGCGCTTCACGACAAAGACCAGTTCCTTGACGTGCTGCGGGACGCTGGCGAGCCAGCCGTTGTAGGCCGGGGTGTAATCGTGTTCGTCCGGCGTGAGCAGCTTGATGACCGAGCCGAGCGAGCGCTCCGGGGAAAGCACAGCGCGCCGGTCGGTGCGCGACTTGTCGGCGAACCGGTCGGAGTAATCGCGGTCAATCAGTTCGGCGACGTGCTCAAAATCTTTTTTCAAGTCGGCCACGAAAACCGGGCCGGTGAGCACCGCGTCGGTGATGGGCTTGGAAATTTCCGATTTACCGCCGCCGGAAACCGTGCAGGGCTTGTGGCAAAACGTGCCCTCGGCGACGGTGCCGACGAGCCGCCATTGGCGTCCGTGGCCGGGCGGCTTTTCCATGCGGACCTTGTAGCCGGACGGACGGACGTAGGTTTTTTCGGGCGAGAGCCGGATGCTCTGTTCGCCGGTGGTGGCGTTCGTCCAGAAAATCCGCTGGGTCTGCAAATCAAAACGCGCGGCGGCGGGGACGTAGATGATCTCCGGGAATTTTTTGTCCACGGCATAACCTTCCGGCTTCAGATCCATCACGTCGCCGAACAGTGAAATCATTTCCACGAACGAATGCGGGGAACGCTTGGCCAGCACGTCGCCGTTGAATTCTTCGCCCAGATCGTAGCTGGGAAACACCAGCGCGCCGCCGGCGTGTTCCTCCTCCGTGAGGCCGAACAGATTGGCCGCAAAGCTCAACTGCGTTTTCACCTCTTTTTTGCAGTAGCCGAAATAGTTGTCGGCGATGATGGTGATGATGACGCCGGACTCGTCGCGCGCGGTGAGCTTGAAGGCGTTGCCGCCGTTGTAAAGGTCGTCCTCCTTTTTCCAGCACATGCCGTCGCGGCGCTGGCGTTCGGTGGCCTGGTCGAAGTGCGGGAGGCCGGCGGCTTTCTTCGTCACCCTGGTCAGGTGCGGCGCGAGGATGACGCAGCCGGTGTGGCCGGTCCAATGCTCGCTGTCGAGCGCGGCGTCATTTTCCGGCAGGATCGGATCGCCGCCGTTGGTGAAGATGGCCTCGACGAAATCCAGGTTGCTCACGAGGTTCCCCGGCACGAAGAAGCGGACTTCCATCGTCTTTTCCGGCGTGAATCCCGGCACGGCGGGGCACACGAGCGGCCGCAGCAGCAGCGAGACGAAACATTCCGCCGGCTTGGGCTGCGTGGCGGTGAACGGCAGCTTCAGCAATTCCACCGGCGGCGTGAGCGCGAACTGGAGGATTTTGGCAAAAGTAATTTTCGGGACGCCCAGCTTGTCGTCGGGAATCGGCAGGCCACCTTCCGTGACGTGAAAAATCCCCGCCGTCGTGCGGCGGTCGCTTTTGGGATTGTGCAAGACGCCTTGTTTGACTCGGTAGGAATTGATGATGTCGGACGAAAAATCATCGCGGTCCACCGGCAGCGAAAGCACGCGGGCCAGACCGGCGCGGTCGAGCGTGAAGGTGCGGGCGGGCAGTTTCGGCGACGGGATTTCCTGGAGATAATCGTGGAGAAAATTCTGGATGCGCTGGTCGGCGGGGCAGAGATGATGGCCGAGGAGCCGGTCCTTCTCGCGCGATTGCGCGGCCATGGCGGCGGCGATCTCGGTGAACTCCTTGTCGCCCGCGATCGGCACGGGCGGGCTGCCGATCAACGCGAGTTTGACATTGATGTGCGCAATGAGCTGGGCGGGCAGTTTGTCGTTCATTTCAAAATTTTTTTCAGGGGTGGAAACTTTTAATTCCGACCAATTCCTTGACCGTTACGATGCCTGCTGCGCGCCAGCGGGTAAACAAATTTTTCACGGCGCGCCGCCGGCGCCCATACTGGCCGCTGCAAACCATGACCGGAACGGCCGGGGAACTTGAGCATCTGCAGGTCGGCCGGCGGTTTTCGAGACCAAGGGTTTTTAATTTTTCCAGTGATGCAACGCCCGTGCCAGCCGCCGCAAACCGGCGAAAACCAGGTGCTTTCACGCGAGCGTCGGGCGGGCGGCGCTGTTTTTTGAGCAGCCTGAACAGAACCGGACAATGGAGCGGTTGAAATTGCGGTTGCAGTCGGGCGCGGTCTCGGCCATAAGGTTTCATGCTCGCGAAGGTCTGTTCCGCCGCCGTCAACGGCATTGAGGCCTACCCGGTCGAAGTCGAGGTCAACGTCGGCTACGGCGACACGCTGATTATTTTGCTGGGGCTGCCTGATGCGGCGGTCAAGGAGTCCAAGGATCGCGTATGCACGGCGCTGACGAATTCCGGCTACAAATTTCCGCTGGGCCGCACCACGATCAACCTCGCGCCCGCCGACGTGAGAAAAGAAGGGCCGAGCTTCGACCTGCCGATCGCGCTGGGCATTTTGGCGGCGAGCGAGCAGTTGGAGACCGACCAGTTGGACAACTTTATCGTCGTGGGCGAACTGGCGCTCACGGGCGCGGTGCGGAACTGCAAGGGCGTGTTGCCGATTGCGCTGCGGGCGCAGGCGGAAGGCAAGACCGGCGTGATTGTGCCGGCGGAAAACGCGGCAGAGGCTGCGGTGGTCGCCGGCTTGCAAGTCATCCCGGTGCAAAACCTCCGCGAAGCCGCGCAGTTTCTGGAAGGCGAAATCAAAATCGCGCCGCTGAAAGTGGACCTTGCCCGGCTTTTCAACCAGCCGTGTGATGACGAGGCGGATTTTGCCGAAGTGAAAGGCCAGGAATCCGTGAAGCGCGCCTTGGAAATCGCGGCCGCCGGCAGCCACAATGTCCTGCTCATCGGCCCGCCGGGCACGGGCAAATCCATGCTGGCCAAACGGCTGGCCACGATTTTGCCGCCGCTGACTTTGAGCGAAGCGCTGGAGACGACGAAGATTCACAGCATCGTCGGCCTGTTGAAGCCGGGGCAGGCGCTCGTGACGCAGCGGCCATTCCGCGCGCCGCACCACACGGCGAGCGACGCCGGACTGCTGGGCGGCAACATCAACCCCACGCCGGGCGAAATTTCGCTCGCGCATCACGGGGTTTTATTTCTGGACGAACTGCCGGAGTTCAAGCGCAGCGTTTTGGAGACGATGCGCCAGCCGCTGGAAGACGGCGTCGTGACGATTTCGCGGGCGGCGGGCACGATGACGTTCCCGAGTCAATTCATGCTGGTGGCGGCGATGAACCCGACAGGTTTCGTTGCCTTTTTGTGAGTTCTTCAGAAGAAGGTAAGTAAGACCATGTTACGTCAAATTCATCGTTTGAAAGAGTGATCCTTTCGACGATGCTTTCGATGATTCGACGCTTTTCCTCTTTTCCGAATTTAGGCCAGCGCCGGTGCAAATCCGACGCCTCCGCCAGCACTTCTTCGGCTGAAAGCTGCCGCATTCCTAGTGCGTCAACTTCGGCTTGGAGCCTCGGCAGTTCGGCGCTCAATTCCTTCATGCGCTCTTCGAGTGGTTTGTAGATTTTGCCGAAGCCTTCGGGGGTGATTTGGTCTTTTTGGTAGAGCTGGTATGTCTTGTCCATTTCGGCTTGGACTTTCTCAATCTGGCGCTCGTGGGCGACAAGCTGATTTTTCTTGTCCGTGAGGTTTTGATTCGCGCTTTCGAGGTGCTGTTTGATTCTGTCCGCCGACACGAAAAACTCTTTCAAGGCGTCTTGGAAGACTGCCTCAATCGTCTCAATCGGGATTTTGTTCCGACACTCAGGGCAAACGTATTTGGGGGAGCGGGAAAAGACATACATCTTTTGGGGCTTCTCTGGATTGCACCCGCAATGAAGCAAACCGGCGAACATGTGGACGGTCTTCGGACCGAGCGGCCTGTCCGCCTTGCGCGCGTCCAACGCATCGTTGCATTCTTTCCACAATTTTTCGGAGACGATTGCTTCGACGGGGGTGAAAATCCATTCCGATTCTGCCTTCGACAACAGTTTGCCCGCGCCGTCGCGGTATGTGTGATTCGAGCGATACAGCCCTTTCGCGGTGGTGTCCTGCAAAAGCCGCACGACGGTCGTGTCGGTGAACTTGCTGCCGTTCCTCGTTCGGTATCCTTGCGCGTTCAACATGCGCGCGACGCTCTTCTTGCGCTTGTGTTCGGCGAAGAGCTCATACATGAGCTTGCGGACGGGAGCTTCGACGAGGCTTTTGACGAGCTTGTTGTCTTTCCATTCATACCCGAACGGCGCGGCCCCACCCAAACTCTTGCCGAGTTTCGCGCGGATTTTGATGGATGCTTTCACACGATCCGCGATTTCTTCTCGTTCCCATTGCGCCATCGCCGCAATCATGGTGTAGAACAAGCGACCTGCGGGGGATGACGTATCAATATTTTCTTGTAACGACATCATGCCCGCTTCATGCAGCCGAAAAAAATCGGCGAATTCCAAAAGCTCCTTCGTGTTGCGAGCGAGGCGGGCGAGCTTGGAAAAAATCAGAACGGTGATATGGCCGCGTTTGATGTCAGTCATCATGCGCTTGGTTTCGGCGTTTTCCATCACGGTCTTCCCCGACACGCCGGCCAAATCATACACCTCGACTACGTTCCATTCTCGGAACGCGGCGTAATCGCGGGCGCGCTGTTCGTGGTGTTGCGGGCTCTCGCCTTTGGCTTGGTCTTCGGTCGAAACACGAATCCAAATTCCAACGCGTTTTTTCATGGCGCTATTTTCCCTCATAGCACTACTTCATGGCAAAGAACAAATGGTGAAGCAAGCAAGAAAAGTTTTTCCATGCAAAAAACCGGCACATGCTAGAAATGTGTCGGCTTTTCGCGTTTCGCTTTCGCGGTTTGCGTTACGCCTGAATCGTGTGAATCACGCCTTCGGATTTGTGTCCCTGTTTAAGCATCACCCATTCAATCGCATCGCGATACGGGACAAACTTTAAGCAGTATTGCACCGGCTCGCCTAGTGCGTCTTCGGTGATTTCCAAGACGACATAACCGACGATTTTCCCAAAGGCGGAAAGTTCGACTTGCAAAAACTCGTTGCCGCCCTTTTTCCCGGCGCGGCCGTCGCGTTCGCTGGTGATGGTTGCGTAGAATTTCATTTTTGGGACTTTATGGCTTTGTTAATCCACTCGACCGCCTGTTTGTCATGGCCGCCGACTGACCACTGCGTTATCTGCTCAACCGGCGTTCCATTGCCCTTGCCGTTGTAGCAATCACCCTGTTTCCAATCGTATATCGCAGCGATGCCCGCCGGCGTATAAACTGTCCACTCGGCTTGGGTTTTATATCCGTCGCCCTCGCTTGGTGAACCAAACAAGGCAACCAAATGCGAATATGAGCAGTCAATTTTTCCCTGTCCGCTCGTTCCCATGATTAGCGATTCAAAGTCATGGCAATCTGCCACACTGCCGTCGCGACAAATCATTTTGATTCCCATGTTATTTTTCACCGATTACAACTTCACTGCCGTCTTCGACCATAAGACGCAGAGTTTGCAATTCTGAATTCAATTCCTTTTCGATTTCAACTAGACGGCCAAGGATGTTTTTTTCTACGGCAATGATTTTTTCCTCCAGACGTTCAAACGAACGGCTGATAGATACTGCAATGTCATCCCCGTTCCGATAAATCACGCGCTCAATCGCTTCCAAGTCGGCCGTTTTCAAAACGGCATTTACTTTTTGTGTCATGTTTTCAATGAGCACCGCCACTAGCAAGCGGCGGGGAGGGACAACATTATGATAATTCGGTCATGCCTCCCGTGAGCGGCACAATTCAGCTTGCGCTGCCGGGGGAAAATCAACCAAAGAAGCCAGAATAACTATAACAAAAATACACAATTATTGCAAGGGCACCAAAGGCAATAACCCTTGTATAATATGGCTTAAATGAATTTCCGGCGTGTCCTTTTCATGTCCCGCCGCGCCGCAAGAGTTCGGTGTTAATTTCGGAAAGCTCCGCGAGCTGGCGCTGTAGTTTTAGATGCGCTGCAATGCCCGAGTGGGCCTGTTTGCGCTGCGCCGGAGTCTTGAGCAGAAACTTGCGCACCCGGCCTGTGCCCAGACATTGCACCAGATAGAAAAATGGACCGTGCTTGAAACCTCGGCGGCAGCGGCAGTTCGCTTTGCCGCAGGTCAGGTATTGTTTAACGAATGATCCCCGCAGGAAAAGGGCAGGCGTCTGGATTTTGTGCAAAATGTCGGCCCTTCTTTTTTGCAATCGGCTCGCCGAAGTTGTTTGCAAATATTCCGTCTTAACCATACTTCTTAATAGGATATATCCCGTCCTTGGAAATTGCTACGGAATTATGCCGCATCGTCTCGGCAGAAAATCACGGCTTTTTCTTCTTTTTCCTCATTGATTCCGCGATGGCGCGGATGGCGGCATCTTCTTTCGTTTTCTGCGCTTCTGTGGAACCTGATGCTATTGAGCTTTTGATTTTGTAGCCGTGGCTGATGATCTCATCCTTTTTCTTGGGAACCGGTGGCAGCGCCCTCAAATACGCAAAAAATGATTCTGGCGAGAAATATTCGACGCGGGTCGCAAGTTCTGGACTGACAGAATCAGAGACTGCATCGGCGATCTTTCGCAATTTCTTCGCGTCGTCGCAAATCATCGCCACCTGCGCGTCGGTGCCTTGCAGGCATCTCGCGATTTTCTCACTCTCGTTGCCCTGGTCGTTGGTAAATGAAAACTCGCACGCAATGACGCGGTCTTTGCGGGCAAGCCAGACATCAATCTTGTTCTTTCCGCCCAAAATCTCTTTCTCAATATCGGCGCGGAAACCGATGCTCTCGGCTGCGGCTTGGATCCGTCTCTGGAACGCCTTGTGTTCCGGACCGCCTCGGCCAGGACTTTGCACGCGCGGAGGCTCCGGGGGTTTAGCCTCGGGCGCGGCAGGTTTTGGCTTCGGCGCCAATTTCAGAATTTCAGAGAGGGGCGGCGGCTTTACAGCTTTCGGAAGTTCGGGAATTAAAGTCGTCGCCGACATATCGGCTACGGGCGCAACGGGTGCCTTGAATACTGGGGTGGCTGTGGCTTCGGGCGCCGGGGGCGGAGTTGGATTTACCGGCTTGGGTGGAGGGGAAGCGGGTGGTGGTTCTTCATCTGGCAACGTCCTCGATGCGGCAAGCATTGCCTCCACCTTCGCTCGTGGAACGGAATATGTTTTTCTCGAAGCCGTGATGACTTCCTGTCGTCGTTGCGCCGCCGCTTCCTCGCTTGGCAATTCCGCTAGCGGCACGGTCAGATTGAAATCAAAATCACTGCGCTCGATGCGGCAAATCGCGTGGCCGGTTTCCAAATTTCTTAAATCCTCGGATTCAAAAAATGAAAATCCGTCGGCCAGCTTTTTGGCGTCATCGTCCCCGACGCGGAATACAATCCGGGTAAATGGGTGCGTCATCACCGCGCTTGCCACCTCCGGGCTACGCTGCAACTGATGCAACTCGTGATGCGCGAGCGTGAGGCCAATCCCATACTTTCTCGCACCGGACAAAATCTCCGCCATGCTCGGCGTGATGAAGTTGGCAAACTCATCAATGACGATATTGAACATTCGGCGGGATTCAATCCGCTGCGCCTGGCGACTCATGGCAATCTGCTGAAATTTGGAAACGAGCACGGTGCCGAGCAGGGAGGAGTTTTCCCGACCCAAAAGCCCCTCAGGCAATTTCGCCAGCAGAATCTTCCCAGTGTCCATGATATGCGCAAAATCCAAATTGTTTTCTGACTGAGATACCATCTGCAAAATGGGCTTTTGCACCAATAGGGTGTCCAACCGCGTTAAAATTGAACCGATGGATCGATTGCCAACCAATAGATTAAAACTTTTTTCCCAATAATATTTTACGTTGGGGTTATTAACGCTCTTCAGAAATTCATTGCGAAACGGTTTTTCAACCAGGAACCGCTGTAAATCAACAATGGTTCCGCCCCGGTCACTTTCAAGAAAGGCAAGAATGGCGTTTTGGAGAACGCTGTTCATTTGATCGCCCCAAGTGGATGAGTTTGAAAGACGCTGAAAGACCGCCACCAAATCAGAGGCCAGTAGGTTTTTTTCTAAATTGCTATGGGCGGACAAGATGTTGAAACCAACGGGAAAATCTTCGTCCATCGGGTCAATTAAAACCACGTCATTAACGCGCGATTCAGGAATGATGCCCAATATCCGGTCAATCAAATCTCCGTGGGGATCAAGGACGGCGATCCCCTCACCATTCTGGATGCTCTGGCCTATCAGGTTAAAAAGGAGCGTGGACTTGCCGGTGCCGCTGGCACCAATAATGTGCGTGTGTTTGGTTCGCTGTTCTGGCGTCACCCGAACAGAAACGCTTCCGCCCGCATGTTCGTTTGTGCCTAAAAGCAAGCCGCTTTCCAGACGGACAATCGCTGGCGCTGACTTGGTTTTGTTTGCCTGCCGCTGAAAAACAGGCGAGCGCACAGCGGTGGATGGAAGATGAACAAAGCCGGTCAATTCATCGCTGCTCAACAGCATTCCTGACCGCCGAGTTTGTCTTTGAAGGACATCAACAATGTGTTCCGCGCATGGGTAATTTTGGTTGTGCAGGGGAATCAGGGAATTCCCATCTGGCTGGTCAAATACCCGCAGCGCCCCGGCTAAATCAGAGGCGATTTGCAACATTCGCCCATAGGTATCAGCACAGACCATGATGCGAACCACTACGGCATAGATGGGTTGAGTCGCTTTGCTTTTTGCTGCGCTGGCTAGTTCGGGATCATTGACAAAAAATGCCTTGCCGTCCCGATGGGATACCGAGTCGGTGATGCCCTGAGCCCAGGGGTTTTGCACCGGCTGCCAGATGGTTTGAAACAAGCCCAGTTCACCAGGTTGAAAATCCGCCAATGCTCCAATGATGCCAATAAACGGATCAAGGTCACTGCTCCGCAGTTGAAACATGAATTCGCGCTCAAGCCCGAACTCGACTGCTAGCACTTCATCTCCGGTGGTGGCATTGAATGCGTTCTCCAGATTGTTTTCAACGGGGATGAAGAGGGCTTCCGGATAATATGCCTGTAATTGGCGGCGGACGAGCGGTGCGTCCACCGAAGATGTTGCAAATTGAGCGGTCACCTGCTTGTGCTGACCGATCAGCTCAAAAGCGATGGGTTCTTGGCACAGGGAGAGGTTTAGAAGAAATTGCTCGAATGCATTTTGCGAAACATCGAGTTTTTTTGGCAGGGAAGCCTGAAATTCAACCAAGGAATTACGTTCAAGCGGAGTCGGTTCCGGTTCTTCCTCCGGCTGAAGTTCAACTTTAGGCGGGGGCGGTGGGCCAAGTTTCTGGCTCATCTTCTCCATCAGCGCACTCAAAAAAGTGTGGCGTCGTCCGTCGTCCACCGCCGGGGTTTCCATCATCGAACGATAGGCAAACGGTGTGAACGGTGGTTCGGGATAAACCGGTTGGTCAAACACCTGCCAGCCCCGTCCACGCACTTCCCATTTTTGAAACTGTTGGGAAAAATGTTCGTGAACGGTAGGCATGGTTCACGCCCTATTTTTCTGAAGCGGCTGGCTGACGTGGCGGCAACGGTTTGTAAAGCTCGCCCAAAATTGGGGCGATCTGATATTCCCGAATGAGTTTTACGCCCTTTTCAGCTGTGATTTCATCCGCCACCGCTTGGACGATGCCCGGAATCGTATCCAGATACATCATCCGCGTGTCGTGACGGTAATAGGTTTCCTTGCGAAAAAATCGCTCATAAACCGGCCCCAACCCCGGAATCTTGATGAGCATGGCGTCCACGTTGCCAATCCCTTTGGCCACCACGCCCTGAAACATGATGCCGACGGTCAGCACGATGGCGGCGACCGCGACACCGCTCAATACCGGCCCCAGCAGGGGATAAAGGCCGCGACCAATCAACCCCAGATAAATCAAAACCAACACGACATCCGAGAGCCGCAGCATGGCCGGCGAATAAACCGTGCGGCAGGAAAAAAAGTAGCGTTTGCCAAAGGGGGCGGCACAGACGTCGAAGGCCAGCCGTTCGCGGATGAGGCGCAGATAAATTCGTTGGGAGGACAACACACCACCCTCGGCGTATTCCAGTTGGGAAATTTCAAGGCCGGGGACTTCAATGGCTTCGAGTTGTTCTTGAACGAGTTTGTAAAATTCGTTCGGTGAGTAGGTGAAGCCGTCCGCTGATGCGATCCAGTGGTTTAGGACCTCGTCCGTGTTTTGTTTTGACTTTGATCCAAACATAACGGTGAATTGAGGTGAATTATGGGTGTGCCACCCTTGCGCGGTCAACGCCAAAGCACCGATGGGCTGTTCTTCCGTCCATCGTTACCGGATTGAATTTATCATGTCATCCCCGACCAAAAAACCACCCGGCTTGTTTCAGTTTTTACTGCCTGTGATTTTATGCGTGCTGTTTGTGCTGGGCCTGATTGGCTACCGCCAGCAAAAAGTGTGGAGCGAACGCACCCGCGTGAAATTCACCGTCACGCTGGCGGGAAAAAACGCGGCCTATGGAGCCAGCGTCCTGCTCGACGGTCATCCGGTGGGCAATGGTGATAAAATTTCGTTCGGTTCACACACGTTCACCGTCAAGCATCCGAAGGCGGAAAATTTTCAAACCAATTTCTTTGCTTGGTTTGGCGGGCGGGATTTGGGACAGATCGATTTGAAGCGGATTATGGGTTCACTGGCGGTGAACGCCACACCAGCGGCAAAAACTATCACCATCACCGGTTCGGAATTTTCCCTGACGCTGCACGACTCTGTTGGCACGAATCTGTCGGTGCCGACTGACAATTATCATATCCGGGCGGAATATGCCCATTGGACGGATACGCGGGATTGTCCGGTGACGCCAGACTCGGCAACGCCATGCAATTTCAATCCGCACTTGGGAGCGCTTTCCCTGACTTGCAACCAGTCGGATGCGACGTATCAGGTGCGCGATGACCACGACAGTCTGGTCGGGACGGGTGGCCTGCCCGCGTTGTTGGCCGGCTTGCCCGCTGGAAATTTTCAGGTGGTGGCCACTCGACACAGAACTTCACTGACCAACACCATTTCGGTGGTAGCGGACACGACCAATAGTTTGCCGATTGAATTCCAATATGGCGCGTTGGTATTGGAAACGTCACCGACTGGGGCGACCGTGACCGATGAAGCCGGACAATTATTGGGGCAAACTCCCGTCAATCTGGCCGAAATACTTCCGGGCAACCGGGTTTTTACTTTGCAGAAGAATGGCTATCCCGCCATCCAAATAAATCTGGTTATTGAAGCCAATCGCACCACAACAATTCGCACCAACCTAATCAGCAAAGAATATCTCACCGCCATGGACATGGCGCGGCGGCAAATGACTTTGACGAATTATGATCGGGCTTTGACAGCGGTGCAGCGGGCACTTGATGCGAGTCCAAACGACACGGACGCACTGGCCTTGCAACAGGAAGCGCGCGGACAGCAGGCAATTCAAACGGCCAAAATTGCCGGTGCTCGCAACGATTATCCCGCCGGCATCAAGGCGCTCGAAACGGCGCTACAAGCGTTGCCGGAAAACGACGAAGCCAAAACCATGCTGGCGGAATTCACCAAACAGGACGCTGCACAACGCGAGCAAGCGCAACAAGCCCGCCAAGCCGTCCCGCAAATGGCGCTGACCGCTGCTTTGAGCGGATTCACCTTTCAGAATGAAGGGAGTCTGTTCGAGGCTCATGAAGTAACCACCAGCAAGCCGTTCGCCGAATTGGCACCGGCGCTCATCACGGCGTTTGAGACCAAAGCACCGGCTTTCACCGTGCGGTCAAAAAAATCATACTGGCCGGATTCGTTTGGGCTGACCTGCCAGCAGGAATTGACGGGGGGCTTGCGGAAAATCGCCATCGCGGGTGCAAAAATAAACGATAATGAGACGCGTATTCTTTTCAAGGTGATCGAATATACTTCCAAGCATGACGTTTCGCTTTCCGGCGGATTGACCTTCAACACCAGTTTCGCGCCGCTGCACGAACCGGAGATCGGCGAACTGACTCCTAAAATGAAAACGCAAATCGAGGACGGGTTACGCATGGCGACGGAACGGATTCAGGAAGTCACCGGGCAACCCTAAACCGCGTTTGACAAACGTATCATTTCTGATACACTTTAAAACAGATGAAAGCTGAACGCCCGCTTAAAGTCGTCTTTTTCAAGACGGATACGGGCAATGAACCGGCGCGGGAATGGCTGAAGGAATTGTCCAAGGACGACTGCAAGGTTATCGGCACGGACATTCTGACGGTGCAATATGCGTGGCCGGTCGGCAAGCCGCTGGTTGACAATCTGGGGGACGGTATTTGGGAAGTCCGTTCACGATTGGACAACCGCATTGCGCGAACGTTGTTCGCGATGGTGGATCAGGAAATCGTGCTGTTGCACGGTTTCATCAAAAAGCAGCAAAAGACGCCGCAAGACGAACTGGAGCTGGCGAAGAAACGAAAAAAACAATATCTGCAAAATTTATGAGCAAAAAGAATCATCGTGGCAGTGACTTCCGAGATTTCCTCAATGAACAGGGCATCCTTGGCGAAGTCGAGGCGCGCGCCTTGAAACAGGCGTTGAGCCTGCAATTGGATCACCTCTTGAAAAAAGAGGATATGACCAAGACGCAAATGGCGGCACGGATGAAAACCAGCCGCGCAGCGGTGGATCGGTTGCTTGATGCATCCAACTCCTCGGTCACCTTAAACACGCTCGGCAAAGCGGCCCGCGCGCTGGGTCGCAAAGTGCGGATTGAACTGGTGCCAGCCTGACGGTTGCGCCTCTCAACGAATCAACAAAAAGCCCCGGCCAGTAGTGGTCGGGGTTGTTTTTTTAGCACGCCATGTAGCCCAATTCTCTTAACGATGAATGGTTCTGGTTACCGACGACCACATGGTCGATCAACTCAATCTTCAATAGTTGACCGGCGCGAATCAAATCGCGCGTCACCTTGATGTCGGCCTCGGACGGCGTGCTTTCCCCACTCGGGTGATTGTGAATGACCACGATTGATGCTGCTGCCGCGATGATGGCGCAACGGAACACTTCACGCGGATGCACCAAGATCGTGTCCATCGTGCCGATGGAGAGCAACTGATGTCCCTTCACCCGCTTGCGCGTGTTCAACATCAACACCGCCATGCACTCGCATTCGGGATTGAAGTGCGGCGCCGTGGCGATGTGCAACCGCCAGTAATCCACGACCTGTCGTGGCGTCTCGCACACCAGCATTTCACTGGGCACGGGACATTCTCGCAGGGACATCACCTTGAACTCCTGCGGATGGATCACCTTCACGCCATCACCTCCGCCGGTTTCGGCGGCACCGAGATTTTGGGAATGATGTCTTCCGCCGGAATCTCCGGTTTATGGCCAAGGATGAAGTCCGCCGCCTTCTGCGCCTGCGCCGCCGCATGAACGATGAGGGTCTTGTCCTCCTTCAACTGTTTCAACCAGCCTTCGAGGTAGGCCGCCGAACTGTCGATGGTGCGATCCACGATACCAGCATAACCGCACAGGAACGCGCTGCCCATTTCGGCAATCAATTCCTCCTTACCGTAAGGTTCGGAACCATAGCCGTTCCGCTCCATGATGCTGGCGCGTTTCAGACGCTTCTCATGGCCGGTCGAATGCACCAACTCATGAAAGAGCGTGGCATGATAATGGTCCGCCGTATCGAATCGGTTGCTGTCCGGCATACCGATGGTGTCATTGGTCGGCGAATAATATGCGGAGGCCATCCCATGCTTGATGACGGGGCGTTGTGGCATGTTGGCCACAAGCTCCGCCGGCAAGGTCGGAATGAACGCGGATTCATCCGCCTGAGGGATGTTCTTCAACCCGGTGCATTGCGCGACGTTGAAGACGTGATACAGACGCAGGAACGGAATCTTCTTATCCTCCTTAGTTTCCTTGTCGGTCACCTTCATCGGTTTCCAGAACACGACCGGGCAGGATTTTTCGCCCGGCTTGATCTGGCCGCCCATGGCGTTTGCCTGCCGCAGCGTGAGCCAGTTCGGCGATTCATAATTCATCGCCATGAGCAGGAACACGTTGATGCCGCGATACGGCTTTTGCGTGATGAGGTTGCGCGGCAGTCCGGTTTGGACGTGCCACGGTTTGTGCCAGGGCACGGTGCCTTGCGACAGCAAGGACACGATGCGCTCGGTGATGCGGTCATACGATTTGTTATTCATAATTTACTCCTACGGTTTGTTTTTGTTTGTGAATGAACCCTGTGGTTCCAAGGTGAAGCCTATGACCGCGCGCAGTTTCGGGGGAGACGTGCGGACTTGCCGGAAGTGGCAATAGAAAAACCGGCCACACAGATGAGTGTGACCGGCTGAATTTTACTCCGCCTTGAATTTCAGTTGCGACACCAGGCATTCGCCGGGGTCAACGTCATCACGCGGGCCAAGATAAACCGGCTGATACAACGCCAAACTGTCCCGGTAGGCATAGAGGTAACGAGCATCCACTACGGTGCCAACCGTGGGGATTTCGTGATTGGCTGGGATGGTGACATTCCCACAGGATACCAAACTCCGTCCATTGAACAGACTGAGCTCCACGCTCCGCTGGACGTTGATCTTGGCAACCACCGCCGACACCGTGGCGACGAATTTGAACTTCAACTGCGGCCCGCCACTGTTGGGGCGGCCCGGCACATACGGCGCGTCCAATCGTTTGAAGACAATGCCTTCGCGATTTTCCCGCTTGAGCCGTTCCCATAGTGTGGTTTTTTGCTGGGTGCTGAACGCGGTCTCGACCAGCCGGATGTGTTTGAAGTCTGAACGGGTCAACAACAGCAGGTCAATCAAGCGTGCCATTCGGATCCGATACGGTAACACCCGGAGGTTTTCGCCGTTGTATTCGAGCAGGTCAAAGGCGTGATAATCATCGCCGACGGATTCGCCATCGGGAATGAAGCTGCCAGTCACACTGCGAAGTTCGCTCACCACCGTCTGCGGCAGACCGACGACGAATCCCTTTTTGTTGATGCCTTCGAGGTCATCGTCCTGTTTGCGAACCAGCAGATGTTTGCCGTCAAACTTTTCTTGCGCGCAATAATTGTCATCGCGCAAGAGCAATTCGACTTCGGCTTCATCGACCGGATTTAGCAGTTGGGGCAGAATTCCCGACGCCTGTTTGTCGGCGTGCTGATACGGCGTGCCGTTCGCGCCCTCGGTGTAACCCTTGGCTTTCTTTTCGCCAACCAGTTTGGCGTAGATTTTCTTCGCGGCGGGATAATCCACCGGCGATGACGTCTTCGTCCCGGTGGTCAGGGTGGATCCCCGCCGCCCGTAGGCGAAGTTGACAACGAACTGATTGCCCGCCGGTTCAATCGCGGCCTGATAGACCTTGTCGGATGAACCTTCCCGGTAATACAACGCCACCCGTTCGGCGGCATCACTGACTGCATTCATAATTTTCCTTTCTGTTGGTTAATGTTTTGTGAAGAGCCCTGTGAACCCAGCCTGAAGCGTATGGCCGCAGACGGTTTTGTGGGAGACGTGCAAACTTGCCGAAACCGGCAAATAAAAAAAGGCGACCCACTGGATCGCCTTGTGTTGCTGATCAATAATCGTCGGGCATGAGCAGCGTGGTAACCT
>TBL_comb47_HYPODRAFT_10000984_pt1 | contig 37628 bp, 48 predicted proteins | sample TroBogypolimnion_40_FD_10682 | JGI IMG/M metagenome (IMG submission 10682)
GTAAAGTTTAGGTCAAAACTATTCCGTTTGTTCTTCCTTTTTATTGAATTTGCCACGACCTTTGATTTCGGGATTCTCAGCAACACGCTTGGCTCGACGCTTTTCTGCGATATCATTCTTGTGCTTCTCATAGTATGTCTTCATTCTATTCAATTGGTTCTGGTAATAACGCTCAGCAACAGATAGATCTTTTGGATTACACGGATCCTCCATGGGTTAAAAAAAGAATTTTTGTCTAAAAAAAATCCGTTTTTAGGTCAGGTGTCTCCATTCACGAAGCTTCGCGATGACTCCTGTAACAAGTGGGTGATCTGGTAACCACCCACCATTGTTGTTGAACACTCTTTCAATAAACCACTGAGAGAACTTCCCTTGGGTTGGTTCCATAAGGATTGCCATCGAATCAATTGTGCTTTCTTTTCCAAAATCTGACATTTTTTCCCAATCATCGTGTTTGAATCCAGTAAGGAGCTCTTTAACCTTTGGGAAGTTAGACATTGGAATTATGGTGAGAAGCATTTTTCTTTTCCTTCAAATTTCTGTATTTTATAAATCCGTTTTATATGTATAAATGGATGGGGATATATCTGGTACACAGTTAGCTCCACCATCTTCATCACCCGTTGGACAATATGGCCGAACAGATTGGCGAACAGATTCTCCAATGCCAATGTCAGCATTTTCACATTCTCCTCTAGCAGCTCCTCCTCCTATTAGTGCTAAGCCAATAAGATCTGAAGAACAACTGACTCCCAGATTTGTGATGGAGATAAAACAAATAGATGAAATTCTCATGCCACTTTTGCTTAGAATTCAGGCTTTAAACGCAATGGCTGGCGGTCCTCCTGATAGAAAATACTTACATTGGCATGTTGAAACAATAAAAAAATGGCTGACCGATAATGTTATTACGGTGGCTGCAGGAGGAAAGCGAAAGACGCATCGTAGAAAAATTGTCCGTAGGCGTCGTTAGATAGTTCCAAAGATGAATGTTTTTTCACGCTTGGTTAGATGCAATCNGGGGATCCGGTAGCTCTTTGCGTATGGGTTTTCTGGTTCATGCTTGATCACAGCTACCTTTTTCTTCATGCGNTTCTTAGCGTCTGAACGAGTATGGTTTTTGTGACATGAAATACAGAGTACCTCAAGATTCCAGCGGATTGTACGTCCACCTTTGTGCCATGGGATTATATGATTCGTTTCACACTCTCGGGGGTCCAGCTGATGCTCTTTTGAGCACTCAGGGTTTGCGCAGCGTCCATTCTGTTCACGAAGGATCATCCTGCGATACCATGCTGGTACACTACGAGTGTTTTCATTTACCATCTATAGAAGTTGCGTCTGCAAGCTCTATAGGTTGTTTTGGTTTCTGTTATATTTTTGAACAAATCCATTTTTAAAGGCCATATCTGTCAGTAGGCAACTTACAGTCTAGACCGTTCCCAGCAGGAACAGAACCTTTGGCACAAGTTGTCTTGTGGCTGTCGGGCATGTAACTAAATCCTTCGCGCATTACAGTCGTACAAAGCACATGGTGAAGAACTGCGAAGATTGCAGCTAAAACAACGGGAGAGATATCATTCTTGCTTCCTAAATATGACACGGCCCAGAATAGTGCTCCATTAAACAATAGCCACTTCCACATTTGTTATCAGATCTAGATTATTTACGTGCGTGCTTGAGAAGCTTGTGCGTTAGTACGTGGAGAGCTACGAAGAGGGCAGTCTTTACTACCGGGGACGGCAGCGGGCCCAGAGCAGGCACGCTGAGCACATATACTACGAGGTAGAACGACGCCGCGGTTAAAAGCAAATACATCCACATTTTATAATTTACAGAAGAGATTTCTTTACGAGCTTCCCAAGAACAACATGAACAGCCGCGAACACTGCCGCATGGGTCGCCGCCTTGGTCATTGTGCTACCACCAGCAGGCAGTGAAAGAAGCACTCCAGGCGTTAGAGCATAAAAGAGAGCAAAGTTAAATAGTAGCCATACAAGCATGCTCTTCATTTTTATAATTCTAGTATGCGATTATTTATCAGTTGGTAAGGACTTCCCACTAAATCCGGTATTTGCAGAATATGTAGGAGATCCAACAGGAACGCAAGTTTTTTGCTTGGGATTTGCAGGGTCGGCTACCATTGCATAACCATTTGGGCAGGCTTCACCAAAAGTTGTCATACCCTCATGCAGCCAGTATGTACGATACACCCACATGACAACATGTGACACCGCCGCAAATGCAAGGGCTTCAATCATGAGTGCACGAGATACACGCCTATCTTTGGTGGCATACACTCTGAACCCAACATAGACAAGAGCAACAAGTACGGCAGGTACAAGGTTCAGCATTTATTACTTCATAAAGGTTTTCTTTATCCAGTTGCGATCTGCCTTAAAAGTTTTAGACTTTCCCTTCGATGTTCTTTTAGTAAATGTAGCAATGGCGTTTAGCTTTCTGAACGTAGACAGTGGTCCTTCAGATTTAACAACCTTCTTTAAGGCACGATGTCTTGCTGTTTTACCCTTCTTTGCAGAGTAACCTTTGGAGGTTAGATCGCCATGGCGTAGTTCACCAATTCCATGAGTCTTCCAATAACGACGCGTATGTCTGCGACCCCCACAAGTTTCAGGCATTTATTATNACCCTTGAGTTTGTTTTCCAGGGCATGATGAACAACCGCCAGCTTTTGGCATCTGCTTCTTCATTGTAAAGTACACTATGCCTCCTACAACCGCAAAAATTACCAGAAAATACCACCACTCCATTTATTGACTATTCAAGAGTTTTCATATTTGAAACCTAACATACTAATGGGCATTCCTTTTTATTTCGCAAGTTTGATCAGGAATCATGCGGGAATTACACGTGTAGTTCATGAAAAATTTCAAGTAGATATATTTGCGATTGATTTTAATTGTTTGATTCATCGTTACCTAAAAGTAGAAGATCCGATCAAGAGTGTACTTGATGCCTTAGATCATATTTTGAAGAATACATGTGAAGCAAAGAAAGTTATCCTTGCTTTGGATGGGTTGGTTCCTTATGCAAAAATTGTACAGCAAAGGTATCGTCGTTTCCGGATTAAAGAACCAGAAGTTTTTGATCGAAACCAGATTTCTCCTGATACTCCTTATATGCGTGAGCTGGAACAAGGAATTCGTACCCGATTTCCCGATATTCGAATGTCACCAACCCAAGAACCAGGTGAAGGAGAGCACAAGATCTTTCAGGAAATTAAAAAGCTACCACAATGCGATTCAATTTGTATTTATGGACTGGATGCAGATCTGATCTTACTTTCACTATTTAAGAAACATCTAGCGAGGGATATGACTTTGCTGAGAGAGTCTGGAGATTTCAATGATCCGGCACTAAAGCAAGCTGAGTTTTCATTGTTGGATATTCAGAAGTTAAGCTCTGGTCTTCCGATGGAAATAGGTCAATATCTGATACTCACTGTACTCTGCTTTGGGAATGATTTTATGCCTAATTTGGGTATCTTCTCTTTGCGTGAGGATGGTTATAATCGTGCTTTGGAGTATTATAACAAATCTGGAAAACCTGAACTGGATACAGAACTAGGTCGAGCAGAATTTCTGGATTATGCAGCAGACCAAGAGATTGGTGTATTAAAAGATCGGGTTCGGTTACGTAAGCAGCCATTTGAGCGGGCAATTGTAGGACGATCAGCTGATTGTATACCGCATAAATACGGACTTCATATTTTGGATGGTGTTTCTGATATGGAACCAGTTGTTGATGCTTATTGGAAGACTTTTCATTGGACAATCCACTATTTTATAACTAGTGAAGTACTAGACTGGAGTTGGGTATATCCTTATGCTGATGCTCCTCTGATTCAAAATATTGTAGAGGTATATGAAACTGGAATTAATGCTAAAGATCTTGGTTATAATATCACAAATCAACTTCAATTTATTTTGCCAAACAAGTCTCTACGCTCATCTAAACGCAGAGTGCTGTTTACTGATGAATTTTATGAAGAAACTAGAGAGCCATGGATGAAGCGATTTGATTGGGAGATGAAACCTCGCATTAGTCTTCCTTGGAATCCTACTTGCGCATTAACCTCAGTCTCCCCCCTCTGAACCCAACATCAACATTTGCCATAACTCCTGATGGAGCTCTGCGAATTTTAAAGTTTTCAATAGGAGTTAATACATCTTCTTCTAATAAATCTGGAATTGGGATATCTCGTAGAGACCAATACTCATTATTTATCTTCATCATTTCAGTGGCTTGCTTTTTTAGGAAAAACCCGTCGCCTGACATATCTCTCCCCCAATTACGAAGCAAATAGGAAATGTAAGAGTGCCTGAACTGGGCAAATGACGTTTGTGATGTTGCGTTCTTCAAAGCTTGTAAACATTCGGAAACTGTGCCTTGTATAGGTTTGTCAAGACGTTTATTCACAGTATTNTGAGCCCTAAAAACAAACAATGCGAATGTCTGACGTGATTCTAAATAGTTAGGCGTAGATACAGCATAAATGGAACGCATTGTTTTAAAATGATTTTGGCAGTGAATACATGAAATAGTGTTTGTAAACAAATCTAAAAATTTGCCTGCGAGTGCTCTTTCTGCTGGCGTAGGAGTTTCTGGATATATCAAACTAACAGAATGTAAAGTCATCCAACCCATTGGGCCCCAAAGCTTAGTCATTATGACATTACACGGAAACAAATCCAGCTCCTGCAGCGTTCTCTAGAATTGCCCGTTGTACATTCTCAGGTGTCTTAGAATTTGTGACTAACCCCTTACCACGAACAATTTCATTCACCTTGAAGTTGCTCATTTTTGAGATACGATTTCTCAATGTTTTACGATGCTTCTTCATTCCCTTTTCAGTAAGTAATTTTAATGTATGCTTCTTCATGCCCTTCTTTAGGGGGGGAGACTTAGCAGGATCAGCTACACCCTTAAGAGTAAACTTGGAAGGTTTGCGGATAATTCCTCTCGGAAATGTTTTAGTTGTTTTACGCTTAGCTCCCCCAGAACAAGACTGCTTTTTGGGTTCTTCTGCGTCCATCTTCTGGATTACGATTTTTTTGGTATCCATTCCCTTTGTTAAAAACGAATAGAGAACAATTTACGTGTAACTCCTCTTAAAAAGATACTATGGACTGGGAAGCAATTCGTTCATTCTTTGTTGATCAAGGCCCCCAGAAGCTAGTTGAGCACCAGATCGAATCATTTGAAGATTTCATTCGCAATAAGCTACCGCTCATTGTATCATCTGCTGCACCAATTGTGGTATGGCATGAGCAAGATGACGCAACAAAGAAGTACAAGTATGAGTTCCGTCTATCATTTGAGAATATTACGTATATCAAGCCTCGTATTCATGAGGCAACTGGTCGTGTGAAACCTATGTTTCCTCAAGAAGCTCGTTTGCGTAACTTTACGTATGCGGCTCAGATGTTTGCTGATGTTCGGTTTATGACACGTGCCTATTCAGGTGAGAAGCTTGATAAGTTTGTAGAGCAATCTCGAGTATTTGAAGGTATTTCGCTTGGTAAGATCCCAGTCATGCTTGGGTCATCATTGTGTATCATGAAAGATTATCCGATGTCCTATGAGGAACTTGGTGAGTGTTCGAATGATCCATTTGGTTACTTTATCATTCATGGATCTGAACGTACAATTTTGTGCCAAGAGAAAGTAGCAGATAATCGAATCATGGTATTTGCTACAAAGAAGACTGCAGCAAAATATACTCATTGTGTAGAGCTCAAATCTCTCCACGAATCATTTACTATGCCCCCCAAGAAGCTTGAAATTCGATACAATACCAAGTTTAACGGATTTGGTCAGCCACTGACGGCATGCTTTCCTCGGTTTCGCGAAGATATCCCAGTAATGGTTATATTTCGTGCATTGGGTCTTGAAGCAGATGAAGATATTGTAAAGCTGATTTGGGGTGATAATATTAGAGAATATGATACTATGACTGCATCGCTCCGAGAGTGTTCAGATATTAAGGTGTATAACCGTGAAGATGCTATCGAGTATCTATCTCATCACCTCCAGTACTCTACAAATGCAGAGGATAAAAAGGAATATGTTCGTACTCTGCTTGAGACCGAACTATTGCCTCATGTCCGGTTTGGTGGTGATACTTCATCACACAAAGTACTAGAATCTCGTAAGTGTATTCTGATCTCTTTGATGATTAAAAGGTTGATTCTAACTGTACAAGGCAAGACTCCTCTAGATGATCGTGACGCATATCCCAATAAGCGTGTAGTAACAACTGGAGCTTTACTGACCCACTTATTTCGTCAGTTATTTCAGAAGGTCTGTAAGGATGTTCGTGGCAAGTTTGTTCACGAAGTAAATAATGATACTTGGAAGAAGGGTGAACCACGACCTCTGGAAGTATTGAACATCAATAATCTGTACAAGATTCTGAAAGTTTCAACTATTGAAGGAAAATTGAAGCAGGCACTTGCTACGGGTAACTTTACGGTACAAGGTGTGGGTCCGGCCAATGCAGGATCAACTGCCACAAAGGTTGGCGTATCACAGGTTCTAAATCGTCTGTCATACCTTGCTACAGTTTCGCATTTGCGTCGCATTCAGACTCCTGTAGAGAAGTCTGGCAAGCTTCTGGCACCACGCAAACTTCACGGGACATCATTTGGATATGTATGTCCTGTAGAGACACCAGAAGGTCATTCGGTAGGCATTGTTAAAGCAATGTGTATGATGACATCAATTAGTCAACATACTCCCTCTATGCTTGTAATACGGTTGCTTGATAAAGCAGAGGTAGAATGGATTGTTGATATCTCTAATAATAATGGTATTCCTATTTCAGTGAATGGAGTTATTGTTGCATATACAAGAAAACCAGCATTGGTATTCAATATCCTAAAAGAAGCCAAACGTAAATTTGTGCTTCACCCCCATTCTGGAATTAGCTGGAATGTTACCAAGCAGGAAATCAATATTGAAACGGATGGTGGACGAATTGTTCGACCTTTATTTAAGGTTTCCGAAGGAGCTATTCTACCAAAACCACATTCATCTGAATGGAATGATTGGGTTCGTACCAATGTAGAATATATTGATTCAGCCGAATCTGATACGGTTCGGGTAGCAATGCTACCAGCAGAAATTAATGAATATCATACTCATTGTGAGATTCATCCGTCATTGATGCTAGGCCACATGGCTAGTACTATTCCTATGAGTGATCATAATCAATCTCCACGAAATACTTACCAATCAGCTATGGGTAAGCAAGCAATGGGTTTGTATGCAAAGAATTACTCAAAGCGTCTGGATAAGAATGGTTATGTACTGTGTTCACCTATGCGTCCCTTTGTTGAGACTCGCATGATGAACGTAATGAAGCTTCAGGAAATGCCATTTGGTTACAATGCGATTGTCGCGATTGGTATCTACTCTGGTTATAATCAAGAGGATTCTGTCATATTGAATCGTGGAGCTCTTGATCGTGGATTGTTTCGTTCACTGTATTACACGATCTACAAAGATGAAGAACATCGTAATGTTGCCTCAGGTAAAGAAGAAAAGTTCGCAAAGCCTCGTCGTGAAAATACTCGTGGATTCAAGAACTCATCGTATCATGCTGTTCAAGAGAATGGTATGCCTGCAGTAAACTCTATCATTCAAGAGAATGATGTTGTCATCGGTAAAGTAACTACTTTGAAACAAGATTCTCATGGTTATGCGTTTCGTGATTCTAGTACAACGCATAAGGGAGCCGAAGCGTGCCGTGTAGATGGTGTATGGCAAGATAAGAACTCTGACGGTTATCCATTCATCAAGGTACGAGCTGTATCTGAACGTGTACCCGAAATTGGTGATAAGGTTAGTTCTCGTCACGGACAGAAAGGAACGTGTGGTATCATTCTCAATGAAGAAGACATGCCTTATACGGCTTCTGGGTTGCGTCCAGATATCATCATGAACCCTCATGCAGTTCCTTCACGCATGACAATTGCCCAACTAATGGAGACAATGTTTGGTAAGGTTTGTACTGAGAAGGGAACAATGGGTGATGGAACTCCTTATTCTCATTTGAAGATCGAAGACTTACGTAAGCACATGATTGAGTTGGGCATGCATCCCTATGGCAATGAGATTATGTACAATGGTCAGACTGGTGAGATGATGGAAGCTGAGATCTTTATGGGTCCAACATTCTATCAGCGATTGAAGCATATGGTTTCTGATAAGAAGCATTCTCGTGCTCGTGGACCGATTGTATCACTGACTCGTCAACCTTGTGAGGGGCGAAGCAGAGATGGAGGTTTGCGTGTGGGTGAGATGGAGCGTGATTGTATGTTATCACATGGAACCGCTATGTTCACCAAGGAACGATTGATGGATGTTTCTGACCCATTCAATACAGGATTCTGTAAAAATTGTGGAGTCCTAGCAGTAGTGAACAAAGAAGCATCATTGTATGATTGTGGAACTTGTGGTGTACAAACAGAGTTCGAAATGAAGACAATTCCTTATGCTATGAAGCTTTGGTGCCAAGAGCTAGAGGCAATGCATATTGTTCCTAGATTGGTGTTTGAATAAGTTTAAGGATATGATTATCATATAATATAAATGTCACTAAGATATACCAAAACTTGGTTTTTATCAAGTGAAATCAAAAATAAAGTACTCGGATTCACCGATAGAACACGTAAAAATACAGTACTTGAGATTGGTTGTTATGAAGGATTATCAAGCGTATTTTTTGCTGAATATATGCTTGATAACCCAGAATCAACTTTGACATGTGTAGATCCTTTTATGAGCATTGAAACGAATGATCATGGTTATTTGCTAAAGAATGGCGAAGAAGCTAATTTTGATCATAATATTCAGATCTGTAAAAATGCCGACAAGATTACAGTACGCAAGATTACATCTGATGCATTTTTTGAAATGAACAGCAAAACATTTAACTTTATCTATATTGATGGATGCCATGAACCAGAATTTATTCAAAGAGATATGGAGAATGCGTTCCAAGTTCTGGATGAAAATGGTATTATGTGGATGGATGATTATTTGATAGGCGATGGACAAGTAAAGAAAATAATGGATAATTTTTTAGAAAGATATGCAGACAAATATGTATTAATTCATAGTGGATATCAGCTAGCCATTAAAAAATGTACACGAAAAATTGTTGATGGATTTGTGTTTTACAATGAAATCAAGATGCTTCAGTATCGGCTAGAAGTTTTGTACCCATTTGTAGATCAGTTTATTATTTGCGAATCAACTTTAACATTTTCTGGAAAACCTAAAGAGTTATACTATGAAAACAACAAGGAGCTATTTTCAAAATATCAGGATAAGATTGTTCATGTAATTGTAGACGACACGCCAGAAACCAAGGATGCTTGGGATCGCGAAAGGCATCAGCGTAGATGTATTTCTCGTGGATTTAAGAATCTGGCTGATTACGATATTATCAGTCTAGCTGATGTTGATGAGATTCCTAATCCGGCTATTCTTGAGCTTGTGCGAAAGGGAGGATTAGATCAACTATACTGCTTGAAGCAAGATATGTACTACTATAATATTACTACATTATTTGGTAGAAATTGGATAAAAGCTAAAATTCTACCATATTCATTTTATAAAACAATTGGAAAAGAGGATCTGGAGCTTTGTAGAATGTCATTTTTTAATGTTGCATTTAATTTTGGTGGGTGGCATCTAACTTATTTTGGTGATGAAAAATTTATAGCAAACAAGCTTACGGCATATTCTCATCAGGAGCATAATACTGATCATTTTATAAATGAGGAGTTTCTTCTGGGAAAGATAAAAAATGGTATTAATCTTTTTGATGATAGAAAGTTTGAGCATATTCCTATTGATCAAAACAAAAATCTTCCACCAAAGTACGAACTTCTATTAAGTGGCGGAGAGAGCCAGCTACGCGAGGCAATCATTTAATTCTTCTATCTGAATTAATGTAAGATGCTTCGTGGACTATTATTAGAGTATACAGGAACTTTACTAATTTGCGCAGCTATTTTATGGACACATGCGAATCCGATAGTTGTTGGATTAGCATATACATCTGCCTTGTTTATTGCTAATGGCGCATCGGAAGGATTTTTTAGTCCTTTAGCTGTTGTTACACAATATCTGCTTGGTAGATTAGCTTGGAAAGAATCATTAAAGCTCGTCGGAGCACAAGTAGCAGCGGCTGTATCTGTAACACTTCTTGCTAAAAAGATTTAGGTATAGCATGTATCAATAACATAAAATGAGCGTACTATTTGTTTCAACTGAGAATATTGAGCTCCGTCATATGCTTGAAAATATGGTAAATACTCGGCGTCCGACTGATTCTGGATTTGATATCCCTATGTTGCGTAAGGTTGTGAATCAGAATAATTACGAACGTCTACATACCTTTGGACTTGGTATTCAGGTAGCTGCGATGAAGGATAATGTTCCCGTACCATGCCTTTTGCTTCCTCGTTCATCTTTGGCTGGAACTCCTTATCGGATGGCTAATTCGATTGGACTGATTGATTCAGGTTATCGTGGGGAGGTCAAAGCAAAGGTAGATGTCCTTGTGAATGATGAACTAGTAGTTGATCATTGTACTCGTCTTTTCCAGATTTGTTCACACAACTTTCTGCCTTGGGATAGTGTTCAAATTGTTGACGAACTTCCTGCAGCTCCCGACAATCGTGGAGATGGTGGATTTGGGTCTACGGGTTAGATATAAGGCCGGATCAGGATTAACGATATCGTATCATGAACAATAGCTCCCCAATAAGCAGAGTATATGCTTGTTTTGAGACCAAAAACCATAAATAAAATCAGTACTATAGAACGAAGGAAAGTGTTCAGGATAGCGTTCGCGGTCGGGAACAGCCAAGCGTTCATTAGTTTCTGAAAATATTTTTTCTTGCTGTAGATCATAAACAAACATGGGTGGAGGTTTAATGCAGCTCGTGTCTTATGGTGCGCAGGATATTTACATTTCCGGTAATCCTCAGATTACGTTCTGGAAGATTCTATACAAGCGTCACACGAACTTCGCAATGGAGTCCATTGAGGTGACGTTCAACGGTCAGGCGGACTTCAACAAGCGTGTGACGGCTGTGATCAACCGTAACGCTGACCTGATGTACAAGACGTACGTACAGGTAGTGCTCCCTCAGGTTGACCTTGCTGTAGCAACTCCCTCTCTATCTGCGTTCCGCTGGGTGAACTACATTGGTCACCGTCTGATCAAGCAGGTAGAGGTGGAGATCGGTGGCCAGCGTATTGACCGTCAGTATGGTGACTGGATGCAGATTTGGACGCAGCTATCTACGGAGGCTGGCTCTACCCAGGCACTTGATGCCCTAATCGGTAACACGCATGACCTTGTGCTTCTCAAAAGGTCAGGTGGTGTAGCTCTTGATTCGACTTGTTCTGCAAACGAGACAACTCTCTCCTGCGTGGCCCGTGCTGGTACTCCCGCCAAGACGCTATATGTGCCTCTCCAGTTCTGGTTCTGCCGCAACCCTGGTGTAGCGATTCCTCTGATTGCTCTCCAGTACCACGAGGTTCGTATCAATGTGGATTTTGAGACGTGGGAGAACTGCACATATGCTGAAAAGGCATCAGTGCCTCAACGCCCTGATGCTCTCTCTCTTGCGGCTGCATCTCTCTACATCGACTACGTGTACCTCGACACGGAGGAGCGTCGCCGTTTTGCCCAGCAGAGCCACGAGTACCTCATTGAGCAGGTACAGTTTACGGGTGCTGAGTCCATCACGTCTTCTTCCAACAAGATCCAGCTGAACTTTAACCACCCCGTGAAGGAGCTCCAGTGGGTAGTACAGCGTGACTCCTTCGTGGACTGCTCTTACCAGGGTTGGATTTCATCCGTTGGTGGCCAGCAGCCCTTCAACTACTCCGATGACTTCTCCACGGAAGGCATCATCATGTCTCTCCTTACACAAGGCTCAAGCGAGAGTACCGCGGGCCCCACAGCAAACCTCGGTGGTACTGATACAGGCCTGGTAGCGACTGGTACGGGCGTATTCCCTGGACAAGTCGCTTCAAGTGGCACTGATGGCCAGTCGGCAGACTTTGACAGCGGTGTGAACTACCTGCTCGCCAAGGTGATCCTCGACTCTGGTGTGCGTTGCGAGGGCAAGAACCCTGTAGAGGTTGCCAAGCTCCAGCTCAACGGCCAGGACCGCTTCACGGAGCGCGAGGGTTCCTACTTCGACCGTGTGCAGCCCTACCAGCACCACTGCCGCACGCCCTCCACGGGTATCTGCTGCTACTCTTTTGCTCTACGCCCGGAGGAGCACCAGCCCAGCGGCACCTGCAACTTCTCCCGTATCGACAAGGCGACGCTCCAGCTCACGGTGTCCCTCAACACGGTTACGGGCTTCCGCACGGCCCAGGTACGCGTGTATGCCCTCAACTACAACGTGCTGCGTGTAATGTCTGGCATGGGCGGTCTAGCGTACAGCAACTAAACTTCTCCCTTCAGTCGAGAACTTATCCTTGCTGTCAAAATAATTATATGTGGAAACACAATTGAGCTCTGATAGCAGAATTCAATTGTGTTTAAAATATAAATGCCTTCTAAAACTCTAAAAGTTGGATCACGCAGAATGGTGTTCAATGGTTCAGCTGAGAAGACGTGTGGTGGTCTACGCAAGGAAGATCTAATCAAGAATAAGCATGGGCGTATTGTATCTTCAAAGAAGCACCATACTATGCGTAGAAAAACGGAATCCTAAATTGTAAAAAATAGTTCTTAACTGCTAACATGGCCCTGCCCACACTTGCTGACCTTACCGCTATCATGCCTGTTGACCAGGCAGAGATGGTGTTTGATGTCATCAACGCAGCAAATGTTAAAGAGCAAGTTGACTTCCTGAAGGGCTATGAGCCCGGCGAGGGGGGCTTCATGTTCTCCCACCCGCCGGTGGAGCTGAAGATGATTTACAATGCTATGACGTACCAGGGTCACTCTGGTGCATCACATGGCTGGACGATGCGAGTCGTTCAGACCATCCTTCGCCACGGCCTCGAGCTCTACGCAAACGAGATCTCCGGTGCCCCTGACAATGAACTCCACCTCCGCTACCTCCGCGAGTCTCTCCCCTTCAAGCTGAAGGAGGCAGAGCAAGCGGTGCTTCATGCGCGAATGCGGCAGTACAACGCAGAGACTGCCGGTGCCGATAACGACACGATGGACCGCCATGCGCAACGCCTCTCTGAGGCACATGACGCGGTGAACGACCTTCGAAGCCGCATGGCAACCCTGGCATAAATTTATATGCCCCTTTTTTCTTCAAAATGGAATTCAAAATTATAGAAAATGGTTCTTAACTGCTACAATGTCGAGCATTATCCCCCCAGATATCGCCGCCATCCTTGCTACAACAAACGACCCGTGCCCCACATGTACCAATCTGGCTCCCTGCCTAGGGTGCGAGTTTGGCTGCAAATGCGATGTTCTCGCATGGCACGAGTCCTACGAGTTTATCGGGAGCCTTGTAGCCACTATCATTACGAACCGGATCAAACTTCTCTTCGCACAGTGAATCGGCCTTAGGGCCCCCTATTTTTAACTTAAACGCACCCACAGAAGAAATAGAAATGTCGTATACTGTTGAAGCAAAGACTGTTCAGACTGGAGCTGTCCGGACTCTGATCGAGGCATTGAGATCTATTCTTGTAGAGATGTCATTACTTTTTGACAAAGATGGTATCCGTATGGTAGCTATGGATAATACTCGTACAGTTCTTGTACACCTTCGTCTTCATGCAGATAAGTTTGAGAAGTATTCCTATAATCATAACACGCCCAAGTTTGTGATTGGTGTCAACACGGATCACCTTTACAGAATTGTTCGGACAGCAACCAATGACGATACTCTATCTTTTTACGTTGATAAGGAAGATCCTAACTCACTTGGTATCCTGATGGAGAACGGCGAGAAGAAGCAAGTACACAAGTATAAGTTAAACTTACTTGATCGTGATGAGCCTGATCTTCAGCTACCTGACACTGAGTTTAGTACACGTATTACTATGCCTTCGCTGGACTTCCAGAAGATCTGTCGCGATATGACACTTCTTTCTGCAAAGACTGTTGAGATTACTAATGTTGGATCTACGCTGACATTCAACTGTAAGGGACATTTCGCTTCGCGTAGTACGATTATGGGTGATGGCGAAGCAGAGTTCAATATCCACAAAAAGACTTCTGAGGAGATTGTGAGTGGTCAGTTTTCTTTGCCTCATTTGGTACTGTTTACCAAGTGTACCAATCTGTGTAATAATCTAGAGGTTCATATGAAGAATGGTTGGTTCTTAATGATCAGATATGTAGTTGCGAATCTTGGCGAGATTAAGCTCTGTCTAATGCCATGTACAACTTAGCTAGTAAATATCCAATACCAACCTCTATAAGTTTTATAGCAGTATGTTCTATTGAATTTCCAGATTTGATTGACATCTCAAAAGCAAAGATACGTATGTTTAGAATATATTGAAGTAATTGATATCCTATTGTACCATATAGTACTTTAGGATAGAAATAACCCAAGAACCCAAAAATGATATGTGTTATACGGTAGATTGGATGACGATAAAACATCACAATTGTATACAATATAGACTATAAATATGTTCTGAAAAAAGTGAAACTAATTCAAGCGTAAAAAATACAACTGCTATTGTTTCTCCCATAACAAGTCTAGCCATTGCCTCGGATAGGTTAGTACCAAGTAATTTGCTAAAAATGTATGATAGATAAATATTTGATGGAGGAACTATTTTTGTCAAGCTGATCTCTGCTACTGTGAATACGCAAACATTCAAAAATATGTGTTGTAACCATACCATAACCATACAAATATAAGTACCAAATTTGAATTGCCAAATAGGATAAATCGTATGAGATAATCCAATACATATCATGAGTGTAGTAGAAATTAGTACGTGTAAAACAGCAAGAATGTAGCCTAATATTTCACCATCAGTAGTCATCCATTTGTAGAGGAATGTTACTGAAAAAACTAGTATTTCTTTAAGAAGTTTTATTAGCTCTTCTTTTGTCATTTGTTGTTACTTAGGTCTTGCTTTGTGGGAAGTATACGTGACATCATCAGTTACTTTATAATATGTGAGTCCGGGGTTCAGATTGGACTTTTCTGAAACGGCAGTAGACAGATTCCAGATTTTGATGATATGAAATTGGCCTTTGGGAGATATTGAAATGCCAACTAGTGAATCTTGATTCTTTACTAGAAGTTCATTGGAACAACAATGAACCATCAGATCGATGAAGCTTGTTTGTGCTTGTGAGGCATCGATCTTCTTTGACCAAGCTCCACCATTCGCATTTTCTTTGCATTCCCAGAGGGGAGGAAATCCTTTGCGCATGAAGAAGTACATTCCACATTCCCATGCTTCTTTGGGGATATTATCAACGATACTCCAGAATTGTTGAGGAGTTGTTATTTCGGATACCAGGATGTAGCTGGCTAATGAATAATCCCTATTCTCAGGGTCATGATACCACAAAACCCAAGTGTGCTGGAATTTTGTGGGATCCATAGTTATGTATTGTATTAGGTTCTATTGTTTAGGTTGAAAACGAATTCGTTTTCATGTTGACTTCTAATAAGTAATACAATGATCACTAACGCTTTTATTTATTCTGTCCGCTTCGGCCCTAAGCTACCGCTGCCGGCTGTAGTTCAGGAGAACATTGCCAGACTACGTCTGGTACCAGCCGCATATCGCCCTGTACGACCTATGCGGGCGAAGTATGTACCCAAGAAGCCAACTGACAGTCAGAACTGGCGATCAAGCATTATTATGGATATTGTACGCAAAGTACGTGAGACAACAGATCCGAATTACGACGAGATGTTTGGCATCTTCAACAAGATTACGGATCAGAATATGGAGAGGTTGGCTGCAGAAGCAATTGGAATCCTGAAGTCTCGTGACCAGCAATTTCGCCTTCGTGTTACTACTCTGCTATTTGACAAGGCTATTCGTGGTTCAGCCTTTGCTCGAGTGATGGCTGATCTGGCACGAATTCTGAACACGGTAATTCCTGAAGTATCTGAAGATCTAGAGACGCATGTACAGATGTTTGGAACTTTGTACGATATGAGTGGGACTCTAACATTTCCCAAAGTAGAGGATGCTGATTTCAACGACAAGGTAATTGAATGGGCGAAGCAGAAAGATGTTCGTCGTGGATATGCTCGATTCTTGACCCATCTGTATAGCCGAGAGCTCGTTACCGGACAGGCACTTCAGGAGTCAATGCAAAAAGTTATCCAAGATTTGAATGATACTTTGGTTCAGCCAAAGAGTGAGCAGAGTGAAGAGAATGTTACGCAATTTGCGGACTTCCTGTTTGAGATTGCGAAGCTTCTGAAGCCGACGGCTATTGAGTTGCGTGGTTTGATTCACAGCAGTGTGGATACGATTTTGAAGCGGCCTCGTCCTGAACTCCCGAGCCTAAATATGCGTTCTCGATTCAAGCTGGAGGATGCTATGAAATGCGTTAAGGCATGTTAAAATGAAAAGGCATGACTCAATAAATGGCTGTTCCTTCTGCTACAGTATTGCTTCGTGCAGCCCAAGTAAGTATTGATGAGGATAAGCCTATATATTTTGATTACTTTCGTGATAGTGTAGAGAAGAAGTGTTGTATTGGTGTACAGGGATCTACCAAGTACCTAGTAAAATCAAATGACGAATATACCTCGACGATCCAGAGCGTTTTTAAGTGTGAGACTTGCTACATTGTGATGACTGAGAATAGCTTGTATGTTGTTGATGCTGGAATTCCTGTTAAGCGTGTAATGGGGTCTACAGAGGAGTCTAGCAAGTAAGTTAATGGAGTTTCCTCCGCCACATTATGTTCTTTTTGAACCTTTGAATGATAGATCTACAAAAGATGCATGGGAATCGTACAAACAAGACCATTCCAATGTGTGTGAATTTGAGGAAGTAAATGCAGCTTCTGTATTTTCAGTAGAGACATTCGCCCCATGGTTTGATATGTGGATTACAAGTGTACCAAAACATCAATCAACTAGAATACGTGTTTTAATGATTTGGCATGCAGAGTTTTTGACATTTGCTTGTCAACAGATGCTTCGTCGGCAATTAGAGCAAAGATCATTTAAGAATCGTGTGTGGTTTCATGTAGAAGATCCAACTTCTTTGCAGTCGGCTATCCTAAGTCGTTGTATCACAAAACGAATGCCTACTTATATACACGAGCCATTATATAAGGAAGTATGATCCGAGTATTTACTGATGGAGCCTGTAGAGCAAATGGTAAGGCAAATGCTGAGGCTGGATATGCTGGTTGGTTCCCAGATAATCAAGATTGGTCCTTTGCTACTAAGATGCCTGAATCAGAGATGCAGACAAATCAGCGAGCTGAACTAAAGGCAATCCATGATTCTGTAGATGTTATATTTGAGAAGTGTGGTTCACCCGCTGAGACATCTATTCAGATCTATACGGACTCTATGTATTCCAAAAATTGTCTTACAACTTGGCTTCCGGGATGGATGAAGAATAAGTGGCGTACAGCTGAAGGAACTGATGTAAAGCATCGGGATCTGATCGAGCATCTAGCCTTGCGTTTAACCAAGTTTAAGGATTACACAATTACCTATGTGAAGGCACATACTGGTAAGGCGGACGAGTTAAGTGTAAACAATGATATTGTAGATAAGATGGCGGTCTCTGTGCTGATGGAGAAAGCAGATGTAAAGGTTATCTCTCGAACGGAAGGAATATTTCCAGATTTGGCATTATCTATAATGGGACCGCCAATTGAAGAGGCAAAGATTATCGAATGGTGTAAGACTCACTTTGATCTGCTTGATAAGCAGGCATTGAAGGTTGGATTATTTGGAGCTTTTCAAAAGACAGTTAAGAAAAACGGATGTGAAACCGTAGTACAGAAGATTGGTACAACGCGAGTAGTCCGCTTAACGTCTGGTTTAATTAAAGAAGGAGTTACAGTAATAAAAGAAGAATGAGTGCCTATGTGTTTTCATCACCTACTTGTGCTCCGTGCCAGACACTAAAGCCAGTCATTGAAGACTTGAAAGAAGAATTCCCAAGTCTTCAATGGATTCATGTAAATATCAAAAACGATCCGGAAGGTTATACTCAGAGGTATGGTGTGAAAATTGTTCCTACAGTGGTTGCAGTTTCCGCAAAGGGAGTTGAATCACACTCTGGAACTGTTGCGATGGGTTACTATCGTATCCTACGAAACGCTACGCAATCTGAAGAGAGTCCGTGACAAGCTGACCATTTTTGTATAATTCTGCAGTAAAGGTATTCTCATCCCCACCTCCTTGTTCGGGTTGAGAGTGTCCACCATATGCTGATTGTGAGCCTTTAAAGGGGCATTTACCATTAATTGGTACTGATCCGTTAGCACACTTTGCTAGATTGCCAGTATTTGCGCAATAAGGAGTTGCGACTCCATTTACAGTATGAAACTCAACTTTTCCTCCATCTGGGCATCCACTAGCAGCAGCAACTGCGGGTATGTTGAATGGATTGTATCTATTGTAATCCATTGACTTTGCTATTCCAAATGTCATAGACCCAATAATGGCACCAATCGCAAGTGTAGCTAGCAAGTTAAGAAAGATGCTACCACCCTCAAAGAAGGGACGGTAATACGATCTACAATTTGATAGAAAATTGAATGATGTCCATTGGATGGCTACAATACATAGTAGCCAAGACATAATGCTCAGTTTATTGAAGTTCTTTTCAGCACTCCAGCAGACATAGTAGAATGCGATAATAGATGTAGATAGGAAAGCATTCGGAATATAGGGAGACTCCAATGCCTCAAGACCTGGTAGTGTACACCATGCGGTACTAGAAGAATCGGAGGCAGATAGATCTAATCCAGCATTTGTCGCAAAAATTCTTGAGCCCAACGAAACTAGAATGATTGAAATTAGGGCTGCTACAGAAGGAACCATTAGTCTAATTTCTTGATTGATCAGATCACCTGCGAATCCATACGCAAATAAAGAAAATGGCATTATGTTCAGAAGAAGTTTGAACGTAGGCATTAACAATTCTCCAATTTGGGATGAAGCAGCTGTATCATTGTTGTACATGTATTTCCAAATCAGAAACCCAACACCGGCTAGTACAGCTGAAATTCCAATTCCAATTCCAATGCCTTCGCTTGGACTAGCTGATTGAATATTACCCATCCTTATTATATCTCATGCGAGATGCTTTTCGTAACAAAACCTAGTATGGATATAAATGAGTATATTCTCAAACACAACCACATGGCCACCAAGCTGTTCATCAGCTAAACAGAGTCCTATTAATTTATCACAGTCTGGTGCAAAACCTTGTAACTTGTCATGCGATCTTGTCATGGATGATGGAATGGTAACGCAAGCAGATGTGTCTGTTTCGGATGAAGCTCTGATTCTATCAAGCTCTTCAAGTCTTGGGAGTTGTAAATTTCGTGGTGAATCATATGTATGCCAAGGACTGTCCATAAATCACCCAAGTCATCATACTATTGAAGGTGTACAAGCAGATGGTGAAGTAACTGCATACTTTAAGAAACCAACTGGCGAACTAATGTGTATGAGCACATTGTTTCGGATCAATAGCACACAAACAGCATCATTCTCTTTCTTTAAGCAGTTTGTACCATATGCCTTGACATCTGGTGATACGAAACTAACTATGCGTGATTGGAGTTTAACAGCATTAGTTCCTCCAGAGGCAAGCTATTATATCTACGATGGTTCAACTTTGGTTCCTCCTTGTACACCTTGCGAATGGGTTGTTTTTAAGTCTATGATCAATATGGATCAAGGAGACTTCGCATACTTAGTACGAAATGCGGAGGCTGGATCAAGACCCATCCAAGGCTTAGGCGATCGTGAAGTATTTTTTAATGACACTAACAATATTCCTGGAGTTATGCCTCATGATAATAAGTTGTACTTACGTTTGAAGCCGACTGGCAATACAAAAGTAAATGTAGCTAAAAAGGATGTCTCTAAAGTTGATTTAAAAAATAACACAGCCCAATCAAAAGCTGATGCTCTTGAGGAAGCAAAACATCCTACAACATTTCTGGGACAGCTCAGCAAAGACAAAAATGATTATGTGAATAAGTATGGATACATTGGATTGGCATTGGCAATTATGGCCATTACATTAGTAGTAGGAGGATATGTGTATGGAAAACAAGGAAGCGATACAGCACCTTTTAAGGCAGAGTTTGCGAAGGGTTGGGCACTATGGACACGAGAGAAGCTTATGTGGATTTGGACTTATGTGATTAACTTTTTTAGTATGGTATTAAGTTACATTTGGTCAGTGATAGTATGGATATATCAATGGACACTTGGGTTTGTTCCATGGGCAATTCAACATTTCAAAGATATTGCTGCAAAAAAGGCGGCTGAAAGAGCTGCTAGATTAGCTGCTCGCATTCCGGGTAGTGGAGCAGAAGTTTAATCCTCTTCTACATATAGTTCTGGTAGAACATTCTCTTCTTCCTCAAATACCTTTTGTGCTCTCATTTTGCGAGGTTTTGGGCGAACTTCAATCCATTCATCAGGATCTTTTACTTCAGGTTCTGATTCTTCTACTTTTTTGGGTACAATTGGCACAACAGGTTTTGCCTTAGCAGCATAAGAGAATATAAGCCTATTTTCCTCTGCTTCTTGAGCCTGGCGTAGTTTCTTGAGTTCGGACATACGAGCATCTGTACGTTGTTTAATTTGTGCTTGAATCCGCTTTTCTTCCCAATTGAGTGCTTGTTCAAGTTTGGGTGTATTGTCAACAAGTTTGAGTCCATCAAGTACAGGAAAGTCATTCAAAGAAAGGGTCTGAACTTCTTGGATAACTTCCTCTTCAGTCTTATCTTTGCGTAGACTTGGTGGGATGTAGCGAGCCATTACTTGAAAATGGAACTTACTGTCTAAACGTGTATATCTATAAAGATGGTTGTAGCAACAGTTGTACAGCCTAATGGGTCACTAACTGAGACTACCATTCCAGCAAAGACAACTGATGTTCTGGAATGGATGCGTAAGAAGTATAAACAAGCAGGAATACAGTTTCAAGGAAAGATTCAAGATCCTCTAAAGGAAGATAGGTGGCTAGCTATCTTTGCTAAAGTATCTGATGAAGAAGAGGATGCGAACCAACACATGTTACCATCTCCTCTAGATGAAGAGTCATATTCGGGATCAATAGTTATCCTTGCTACTATGTCCGATACAGATGAGTATGAGAAGCCAGTATCATCTTACGTAAATCTTAAGGTAGATGATTATGAGACTTTGTACCACGAATGGTCNTTTAATATGTCAGATGATGAAGAAGAAGTGATCGAAGACGAAGAGGAAGAAGTTGTAGAAGAGGAAGAAGAACCTGATGAAGCACCCAGAGTTGTTGTACCTGTCGCAGTAAAGACTACCAAGACAAAGAATGTCTTTGTATCATGTCCAATCCGAGACAAAGTTGTTCAGAACTTTACAGAAGTTACATCATCTGAAGTAGCAACTGGACTCGAGTCTCAGCTGCTTTATAGTATTGTGAACTACTGTAAGATGAATGGAATTGATGTTGATTGGGCAAACCGTGTATTTTGGAATACATATCGAAGCAAGGCAATTTCTCTGTATGAGAACTTGCGTACTGATGGTAGTGTAGCAAACACAGAGAATTGGGCAAAGAAGTTGCTGTCTGGAGAAGTAGATATTAAGGCATTTGTAGAGATGCCAGCAGAAGAACTATGTCCCTCTCGTTGGAAGGCTGCACTTGATAAGATCTTTGAAACAGAAATTCGTCTGTATTCAAAGAATGTTAGTGCGGCTATTCATTTGTACTGTTCGCGTTGCAAGAAGAAGTCTAAATGCGATTACTATCAAATGCAGACTCGTTCAGCAGATGAGCCTATGACGACGTTTGTGACCTGTCTTGAGTGCGACCGGGAATGGAAATTTTAGCTATACTTTGGGGAGTAGGGGGGCTAATAAGAGGCCTAACTGCTTCGGGTATAACTTGAGCACCTGAACCATCAAATATTTTTACAGTAGGTCCTTTAGGTGTGAACTGCTCCGAATTTTCTACATAAACATGAATAGGATCTAATCCATTTGTAATCTCAGGTTTTGAAACATCTTTTTGATCATGAAACTTTTCATTAAAAACAGCAATAATATGCTCTGGAATTTGTGGGCTTGTTTCTGCTAGACGTTCAAGCTGTTCTCTGATGATCTTTAACATATCCTTTGCCTTCATACGTTCCTTACGAGGTAAGCTCAGTTCAATAACAATGAACTTATGAATTTTAGCATATGTCATCGAAGAAATCTTATGTGCCTCTGATCTTTTAGCAAACCCAAAATAATTTGAGATAGTGTTCATGATACCAACACTTAGGGAGATTATGCCAATTGCTACACTGGCCACTTGAGAACCAGCAAAAAGTGACTGCGAGGCAATAGATCCAGTACCGGCAATAGTTGATAGAACAATTACAGGTAATGCGATATTTGTGTCATATTTGGCTACCATTGCCTGGGATTTGTTGTGCAGCCAAGAATAGCAAAGAGCTCTTTCACCTTCTTGGGAAAGGATTTCTTCCAGCTGTTGGTTCCAATGAATTTCTTCAGTTTGTTCCATCTCTTTGTTTTCTAGATAAGTGAATAATGGTGTGGAACCTAGAAGATAATCCTTTAAATGACAGGGAACTCAGGATCTACAAGTATGTGAAGAAACAGTCTGGTAATGCTGGGTTAGCACGAAATATTTCCAGATTTGTTGATCTACGCGAATATCTAGATACCCATCCCTTTAAGAGTGCTGATGAATTACGGAGAGATGTTTTATCAAACGGAGCTCCATTGTTTTCAAAGCCTGAATCAGCTCAGCTTTTTAAACTATTGGTTAAAAAGGGTGGCGGTCCAGAAGTACTAGATAATGCTTTGAGGCAGTGGGTTGATTTCCTATACGAATGGCAGCCAGCTTTTCTACAAGATGTAGAAGATACTGTAAGTCCATACTTTTTTATCTTGAAAACTATTGAATCAGATGAGACATTTGGTCCCTTGCTTTCAATTGCCTTAGATTCAGTAACAGCTATATTACCATCTGTAGCAAAATCTATACAAGAAATTACACCAACATTGGTAGGTCTTACTGGACTACCAGAGGGTGGACCAATTGGTAGTGTAATTGGTTGGATGATCGCATCTATATTTGTAGGTCTTGCGATGATGATTCATCTATCTCGTGATCATTTTGGCCAAGCATTCACCGTATCATTCTTGTTGATTCCATTCCTGAGCAATTCACTGAATAGTGCAGCCATGTCAGGCGAAAAGATCTTAACAAGTGTAGCAGAAAAGAGACAGAAGCTGATTGGTACAACACGTAATTTGCTTGGAGATGAAATGGCAGATGGTGTCGACGCTTTAGTTCCAGATTTGTTAGCAACTGAAGAAGAACAGGCTGCTAAACCTAAAGTAGACATTCAAGCAAAGGGAAAAGAGCTTGTAAGTAGCCTTGCTATTCCCAGCAAACTTCGTAGCTTAGCAGATAGTATAGAAGGTGGTAAACGACTTTCAAGACATCGGCATGTAAAATCTAAATGGAGGACCCTACGGAAATCAAAACTGTGATTCAGTCATGGGTATCTTTGGATGATGAATCACGCCAACTACAGGCAAGGCAAAAAGCTATTCGAGATGAGAAAGCTCGTCTTTCTGAGAATATTTTGGGATTTATGCGAAATAATCAAGTAGACAACTTTATGCTAGAAGGCAATGGTCTAGGAACTCTATCTCGTAGTGTTCGTACTTCACGTCCTCCTCTGCGTCGTGAGATTATTCGTACTCAGCTACTACTACAGTTTTCCGATCAGCCACAACGTGTAGCTGAAGCTTTGCGGGCAATTGAAGGAATTCCTGAAGGTGATGATATGTCTGTTGGTGGTACTCAACGTGAACTACTTTCACGACGTATTCCTAAAACCCGTACCACAATTAACTTGTCTTAAGTTTCTCTAAAGCATCTTTAGCCGCAAGTTGTTCTCCTTGCTTTTTAGTTGTACCAATACCAACACCGATTTGTTTGCCTTTGCCATCAACTGCTGCCATCGTATAATTACCAAATGATGACAGCATAGCATAGGTTGGTGTATAATGAAATCTAGTTTGACAGAATTTTTGTAGTTGATCTTTATAGTTTGTATCATTCTGAAGAATCCCAGGAATATCAATGTACGTTTCAATTAGAGAGATTACAAAAGGATATACTATTTGAAAGTTATATTCACAATCAATCCACAATGCACCAATAAATGCTTCTAGAATATCACCCAACTTCTTAACATTATACCGACCATTACAAGCTTCTTCGTTGTGCTTGGATATGATGTAAAATTCATTTAGGCGGATCTTTTTAGTCAGTTCTCCAAGCATAATATTGCATACAATCTCTTTGCGTAGGTTGGTAAGAAATCCTTCTTGTTGTGTTGGGAACCGGATAGAAAGATAAGTAGCTGTAGCTGCTCCCAAAATTGAATCACCAAGATGTTCTAGACGTTCATAAGATTCTGGGAACAGTTCAAGACAGTCGGGCGGACGATCAGCTAACTTTGCTATGTCACCCTGTGGAGTTGTGTACTCGGTTCTTTTTACATAAGATGAATGGATCATAGCATTCTGGAAGACTTCTACATTTTTAATAGAATACGAACAATCATGCTTATGTAAAATCAGATGTATATCCTTTTGGGTAAACATCCGATTTCTAGGGTTGTACGGATTATAGATAGGAACTTCCATTGCTTTTATGTTTGTATAGATGCCAGTAGGAAAGTCCGTTTTCGTAACTGAAAGGGAACCAGTTTTTGTTACGAAAAAACTGGGTCTTTACTCATCTGCCGAGGGAACAACACGTTCAATGGCAAAATCATTCTTGCGTAGTGTCGCAAGGTGAATGTCATGGATATAACGGTAGCAGCCATCAGCGGTTGGTGCCCCAGTGCTTTGGAAGTACTGGGTCAAGTAGTGGCGTAGGCTCATCTTCGAAAGAGACCATGCGGCATTCCACCCGGGTTTTATGATTTTGATGCTGGAACCATCCTCACGGATGTCCAGCTTTGTAAATGCGGCGTAAGCAGGCTGCTTGACAATGTCAACGATCTCCAGCTCAATGATCTTGCGCTGTTCACGCAGAGGGTACACTTGCTTGTTGAGTTCGCGGATTTGGTCATCAGCGGCTTTGTAGCGCATTACAGCTGCGCGAAGGTTTTGAACATCTTCCGGGGCAGCCATTTTTGATATCATCCATTAAAAAACAGTAAATCCGTTTTCGTGACCGAAAGGGAACCAGTTTTCGTGATCTCATTCATTTGGATCAGGAATACAGCCGCCATAGTGAGCGAGCTGATTGGGCTGATCTTCTTGACAACCGCGGCAGACACGCCGGCGCTTGTGGTGAACTGTATTCTGCCGGACTTCTTCTAGTTTGTCAGTCAGCTGCTTGAGCATTATGTCGCAGATCTTTAGCTGGTGCGTTAGATTATCAAGCAAGGCTTCAATTGACTCCATGTTTCTTTTTATGATTGATAACAAATCTGGAAAAAATCCGTTTTAACCAAAAAATAGTTGGTACTTATTTTTATATGATATTATGCCCCTCCCACGCATAATATAGTGATAGCTGACTACCTCCTTATTTCAATATCTCCCGATATAGCAGACTGTTAATCTGCTTTTCCCATCCTCAAGCCGTGTACGCTTGCGAATATGTCGTAACTTTTGCTACGTCCACGTCTTTGAACTCTTTCAAATTCATTAACTTTCCTTCTTTCAAATTTTGGTAACCTAAAAGTCTGTACACACCATTCCGTGTACAGATGTGATGACCTAAGTCACCTCCATATCAGAGTCCACAGCCACCACTTAACAGGTGGCAGCTACATGTCTGCTCGAGATCTTAATCAGCTTTATGGCTTTAAAGGATTTCCACACAACGCTACTTCTAAACGGATTACCAGTCCGAATTTAGATGAGTCTTGAAGTGTTTCCACCCAATCAGTCTTATATCACTAATCGAGGTCTGAGAACCCAATTTCTATAAATTAAAAATCCGTTTTTATTCGTAGTACAGGCTTTCCATGTACTGATTGCGGATATCTGCTAGGCGTCGCTTCACAAAGAGTGCGAGACCAGCTGTGGGAAGGACAATGAGGTTGTCCTCATACCTTTTCTCGCGAATGTCAAGTTTGGCATAGTAGCCAAACCCATTTTTGTCTGCTGTTAGACCATACTTGTACAACCGGCGTGGGTCGTTTGTCCGGAACACCTGCATGAACTCCAGCTCTTCAATGTCAAGCAGGTAAATGTAGGGATTTCCGTCAAGTCCAGTCATGCTGAAATTCACGGTGCCAGCATCAAGGTTATATTTCAAACTGGCAGTGGGTGGCATTTTTCAGAGTATATTGTCTATGTAAAGAAATCCGTTTTAAATACAATAATGTTCGGCGAAGACGAAATACGTCATCTACGCAAGGTTTACAATTCCGAACATCCCAAAGAAACTCCTATAGCAGATGGAACTCCTGAAGAAATCTGGAAAGGGCTAAAAGAAAGATTTCATTCTAACTGTAAAACTGGCCGTACTGAATGTGTCATATCACATATGCTTCAACGTCCTAAAGCTCCCGACGCATGGATTACAAAGCCTACTGAATGGTTATCATCTGTTGACATTGAACGTGTAGAAAAGGGGTATCAAAAACTATTCAAGAACTATGCTTTTTTAGGTTGTATCCCAATTGATTTTGATTTGAAATCGCCAACTGGTACTTGCTTAGTAGACGCATTATGTTCTACAAAACTGCGTGATTTATACCGTAAAGGAAAGACGCAGATTGGGATTATATTTAATACAGATGTCCATACTGGTCCTGGAGAACATTGGTTTGCTTTGTTTTGTGATATCAGCCCCGAGCTTGAAGAGCCAAGAGTTACTTATTTTGATTCATACTCAAAGAAACCCGAAAAGGAAGTTCAGCGGCTCATGAAGCGCTGGAAAGATGAGTGGGATCAAACGGGAGTTCATGATAAGCCTATGCTGACAACTTATAATACAACTCGCCACCAATTCAAAGATTCAGAGTGTGGCATGTACTCGATATACTTCCACTATTGCTGCTTAAATGAAATTCCAATGGATGAGAAGATCCCTGACGAAGTAATAAATGTATTCCGTAGGCTTCTTTTTAACGGGGATTAAATAATAAGATGGAGTCTACTGTCGCAATGGTGCGAGAAAATCCGTCATCTATATTTTACCTTGTTGCTCTTCTAGTAGTTGTTGCTGTTGCTGTTGTTTTTGGGCTTTGGCCAGCCATTAGAGGAAATCCAGAAACCGTAAAAATGATCGCAAAAACCAACTTTAATACGTACAAAAAGGTTACTGATTTAGCTCCACTTGGTTGTCCAACAAATGACAATACCAAATTGTGTGATTACTATCTAGCTTCATCAGCTTATTCCGTATTTCCTGGATCTTCATCTTATGATTATATTTCTGACACAACAGTTACCCTTGCTATAAAAGCTGGTGCTCGTCTAATAGAACTAGATGTATATGCCGGAGACAACGATGCCCCAGTTGTCGGATTAAAGAATGAAACTTTAGGGTACGATTACGCAAAGAATTCTGTTTCTTTTGAATCATGTTGTGTAGCTGTTGCTAATGCTGCCTTTAACAAGGTAGATACGCCTCTATCAAGTGATCCTTTTGTTTTGAGCATAGTATTCCATACTGACAAGCGAAATGTAATGGATGCCTGCGCAGGTATACTAAAAAACACATGCCAACGCTATATGCTTGGTCCTGAATATGCCTTTAAGGGTCAAGGTAACAAAAATCTTGCTCAAGAACCTGTATGTGTTGTAGCAGGCAAGTTGATCATTGTATCGGGTGGTAATATTAATGGCACAACATTCGAAGAACTAGTAAACTTGTCATGGAATACATCTAATCTGCGTAGATTAACCTATATGCAGGCATCCCAACCCTATGATCATGATGAGCTAATTAATTCAAATCGTACAAATATTACTATGGTTGTTCCTGATCCATTGCCAGATTTGAAGAACAATAATCCGACTATCTTGTTCTCGTACGGTTGCCAATGGAACTTAATGAACTATGGATCACTTGATGACATGATGGAACTCTACATTAGCGAGTTTCAGCAGGGCAGTGTTATATTGAAGCCTGAAGAATTGAGGTACAAGCCAGTTGAAGCAAAGACAGCTGTCTTGCCCGACCCTGCTACACATTCATTTCAACCCATGGCTCATACTTCTCCTATTTATGATTCAAATCCAGCTACTGGCGATAAGTCGATTGTGATATAACTTCTCCTTCTCAGTCGAGAACTTCTCCCTCTGGTCGAGAACTTCTTCTGCGTTAAACAATAAAATGGCAAACAAGTGGCTCGCTCACATCAAGAAGACGATGAAGCAAATGAAGTCCAAGGGTACCTATGAGAAGGGTAAGGGTCTCAAGCAGGTGATCATGGCTGCCAAGAAGACGTGGCACAAGACCAAGAAGGGTGGAGCTGAAAGCGAGAGCGATGAGGAAAAGCCGGCGGAGATGCCCGCGACAACAGGTATGGAAGTAGGTGGACGCCGCAAGACTCGCCGTCGTCGCCACCACAGCCGTCGTCGTTAGAAAAAATGAGTATAACTAACATATAAAGACAAATGGGTGGCGGACTTCTTCAATTAGTCGCTTATGGTGCTCAGGATGCTTATATTTCTGGTAATCCGCAGATCACGTTCTGGAAGGGTCTCTTCAAGCGTCACACTAACTTTGCGATGGAGCCTTTTCGCATTAACTTTTCTGGTCAGATCCAGTGGGGTACCAAGCAGACTGCCCTTGTAGGCCGCCACGCTGATCTCCTATACTCGACGTATGTTGAGGTTGTTCTACCCAAGCAGACATCAGGTCCTACCCCCGTAGATTACCTTTGGAACAATGACAACGGGTTTCTTGGATATAATCTGATCAAGTATGTAGAACTGGACATTGGTGGTCAGATCATTGATCGCATGTACTCTGAGTTTATGGTTCTTTGGTCTCAGCTAACGCTTCCCGTTGATGGCCGCTCTAAGCTCACGAATATGCTTTCTATGGGCGTTGCTACTGGTGCAGCAACTCTCAATTACAGTGTTGGATGTGCTCCCGATGGTCGTCAGCGTAAGCAGAATGTTCTTTACATTCCTCTTCCCTTCTTCTTTACTCGCAACCCGGGAGCAGCTCTACCCCTAATTGCCCTACAATACCACGAGGTAAAGATCAATGTACTCTGGAATGAGCCACAGCTTATTGCTGGAGACTTTACGGGAACTGGCATTAATGTTCCTTCGGCAATTCAAGCTGCTCTGTACATTGACTACATCTACCTTGATACCGAGGAGCGTCGCCGTATGGCACAGGCGAGCCACGAGTACCTAATTGAGCAGACACAGTATAATGAAGATAAGGGTATTGTTGGGGCTAATAACCGCATTGATTTGACATTTAACCACCCCGTAAAGGAGCTCATCTGGGTGGTCCAGCCTTCTGCTTATACAGATTGTAGACTTGCAGCAGCCCTTAATACTCCTGCAACTCGTCTACAGCCCTTCACATATGATATTGATCCTGTGTTTGACCAGTGGCTACAAATTAATGGGCAGGATCGTCTGGATCGCCGCTTTGGTGACTACTACAACAAGGTTCAGTCTTTTCAACACCATTCTGGATTACTTGACCCAAATTATTCAAAGAGTGTATACACTTACTCGTTTGCTTTACGCCCTGAAGAGCACCAACCATCTGGAACCTGCAACTTCTCACGCATTGACACAGCTACCATCGTGATGAACATGGCTGGCTTGGAAACTGGTACTTATGACTTTAACAACGCAAACTCTACCAATGACGCATACAATGACTGGGATGTGCGTGTGTATGCCATTAACTATAACGTGCTTCGTGTAATGTCAGGTATGGGAGGCCTCGCTTACAGCAACTAGTGTTTTAATTTTCTCTAGATACAGAATACCGTCCATAAGCTCTTCTTGAGCATGTTGAATCCACTGTAAAAACGTTAGGTCATTACGATCCAATGTTTTTCCATATTTTGTTTGTCCAATCTCTGCTCGTTTCTGGAAAGCAGAGATTACACTTGATACTACTGAATCATATTTAGGCTCCATTTTTATTGTATACATTCATGGTATGTCTAAACTTACCAACTCATCAGGATATCATCCATACGACATTGACCATCTTTCTGATCTTTTTGATCTTCTTGGTCTACCAGAGCATTCGCATGTGCCAGCTCTGAATCAAACAGATCATGTTCTTCATGTCCTTCTGGCATGCGAGACTCATCTACAAGAATATCTACAAATCCAGTACCACATGGAGGTTTCTGACCAAACATGATATTGGCTGATACACCACGCATAGAATCAAACTCGCCTGCTACTGCTGCATCAAAGAGAACTTTAGAAGTCATCTCAAACGAGGATTTAGCTAGAACACCATTTTCTAGCTTATTCATTCCAAACCGATCAATTGCGATTAGGTAACCATGGTAGGTCATAGCGTCAACTAGCAAGCAAGGATGACGATAGTTGATAGATCCAGCACCAAATACTTCCATCATTTCTTCATACAAAGCCATACGTGCGGCTTCAATACCGAACACATCTAGGATTTCATGGATGTCATTTGAGAATGTACGAGTTGGGTCAACGTTGGGGAATACGAAGAGGTCAAGCAGATTGGTACCCTCTGAATCAAGAACCCACTGAGGATTAGAAACATAACCACCAGTTCGCTCATCGAAGATTAGTTCATCTTTCTTCTCACGAGGAAATACGCGGCCAATACCATCAATACCAGTCAATGTTGTATCAAGCAGCTTATCTTCAATGAAACGTAAAGATAGAGCATTCTTTACAACATCATTACCAAATGTAATACGCATAACAAGCTTTCCAGTAGTGTTGGTATCTGGATGAACGCATTCAAATACACGAAGTACTTTATTGCTTTCAATCTTGGTACGAATCTTGGTCATATCTAGAATATTTCTTGCAAGCATTTGTTCGGGATCAAACTCTAACCGAATGATCCAAGGAGATGTACATGTTTGGCCATGAGTTACGCTAAACTTCTCGTAGGATAAGAGAATTTCACGATCTTCCTGAACAATGGTATTTGATGAAAGTGGGTTAGGATCATAGTAGATTCGTACTGATTTGGTGATATCTCGTAGAGTCGTCTTTTGGATTTCTTTCATGCTTGAGATAGATCCTTGGTGATCGGCCATCTTGGGCATGAGATAGATTACGTTGGATGGATTCTTCGGATTTTGCGATACGGATAGTAGCTCTTGAATGCGAGGAACACCTTGGGTTGCATTTGCCTTTGCAGTGCCAGCTTGGTGAAAAGTGTTCAGAGTTAGCTGAGTTGTAGGTTCACCAATGGATTGAGCAGCAAGAGGTCCAACCATTTCACCAGGATGTACAAGTGCCTTCTTGTATTTGTACTTGATGTCGCGGATTAGCTCATCAAATAGAGCAACTGTAAAGCGATGAACAATGATTGACTTTTTAGGGGCTAAGTTATAACGAAGCAGGCAATGGAATAGCTTGTTATCCGCCATATAAGGAGTATTACAAAGTCTATCAAGCTCATCAACAACATATTCAGGAGTCAGATCAGTTTTTAGAAGAAATGGGTTGCGATACTTCTCTACAAGACGTCCAAGATGTACTGGTACATGAACATCGGTCTTATTAGTGAACTTTATGACACGAACTACAAACATATCACGATCATTTAGGATCTGATCAACCATATCATTTGGAGAATCGCCAGTATTAGGTGATACTGCCTTGAAGTCTTCCTTTGTAGCGGCAAACATAGCATAGAGTTGTTCCATACTTAGTGTACCAATCTCACATTCTTGCTTTTCAATCCCAGTAGCATCAATGCCATCCTCACCATATAGGAACTGAACAATTGAACCGTTAATATCGCGTACAGTTCCATCCTGCTCTACGTGGATATCTTCCATCAGCTTTACTAGGCGACGTTGGATATAGCCAGTATCTGAAGTCTTTACTGCAGTATCAATCAGACCTTCGCGACCACCCATAGCATGGAAGAAGAACTCAGCTGGACGAATACCAGAAATGAACGAGTTCTCGACAAATCCGCGAGATTCTAGACCATCATCATATTTTGGGAAGTGAGGGAGTGTACGATTGTCCATGGAGTACTTGATACGCTTACCATCAACATATTGTTGACCAAGTGTAGCAATCATCTGCATCAAATTTGGGTCAGCTTTGCCTTTGGAGTTTGCTCCCTTGTCGGACATAATGATCATGCGATTTCCAGCAGAGAGATCCTTTACTACCAGTTCATTGATTCCGCTATTCATTTCACCAATAGCAGACCGAATATTGTTTTCAAGTTCTTCACCATCGGCACGACCAGACAGATTGATGAAGCGACCAGCATGAACGCTGGACATTACATCAGAGATCTTTTGTTTACTCTTTTTCATTGCTTCTTCGATATTTGTGTATGCTTCGGCAGATGCTACCAGGTCAGAAGGACCTGTTGAGAACCCGGAGAATAGGTTATACTTCGTAACAATATTCTGGAGTGAGTTGATGAACTCACCACAACGTTCTGGGCCAAACTCATTGTAGATTGTATGTACAATGCCTTTGGATGCACCCTTAAGCGAGCGATCATTTAGAACACCTTTGGTAAGCTTGCCGTTCTCAATCCGAACATTTCCATTGAAGTTCATCAACGGGAAGGAATGAGATACGACGTCTGTACCGGACATTGGTAGATCGAGACGTTTGAACTCGGCAATAGACCGCTTACTCCTTGCTAGAATGTTCATAGCAATATGTTCGGGGATTACGACATCAGGTTGAGAGATGCGATAGGCACCAGTCAGAGTATCTTGAAATACTGAAATGATAGGTTCGCAAGTACGTGGTGAAACGATCTGGCGAAGTAGTGTTGCGATAATGCGTAGCTCGGTTGCTGATGCGATGCTTTGGGGAACATGCATGTTCATTTCATCGCCATCAAAATCAGCGTTGTACGGCTTGGTAGCACTAACATTCAACCGAAAAGTTGAGTAAGGAAGTACACGGACGCGGTGACACATCATAGAGGCCTTGTGAAGGGATGGTTGGCGATTGAATAGCACAACATCTCCATCTACAAGGTGGCGATGAACAATATCACCTTCCTGAATATCCAGATCACGGTTTACGAACCCTAGACGAAATGCCTTGCCTTCATCTTTCTTGAAGACGTTCTTGGCACCTGGGTACTTGTCAGGACCATTCTTAATTGCGGCCATAAGACGATCACGATTGAAAGACGTAACAATCTCAGGGAATGTTAAGTTCTTTGCGATCTCTTCTGGTACACCAAGCTCATCAACATCAATGTTGGGGTCGGGGGTGATAACAGACCGAGCAGAGAAGTCTACACGTTTACCCATCAGATTACCACGCACACGGCCAGTCTTAGCACCCAAACGAGACTTCAGAGTCTTGCGTGGGCGTCCGGAGCGGTCGGCTGTTGGTGACAGGCCTTTGATATCATTATCTACATAAGTTGCAACATCAAACTGTAGAAGTTCGGTAAGCTTATCGATCATATCTGCATTCTCGCCCTTATCAATCTTTTCGCGTAGCTTGTTGTTTTGGCGAACAATATCAATAAGTTTATGTGTTAGATCATCTTCCATGCGTTGGTTATCATCCATGACTACGGAAGGCCGTACAGTCAGTGGAGGAACCGCAAGCACAGTACATATCATCCAATTAGGACGAGAGAACTTGGGATTAAATCCGATCATGGTGACATGATCATCAGTAATGCGTTGGAAGCAGCGAAGTACAATTTCGGGTTGGAGCGGAATGGGTTCTGCTTCCTCGTCATATGTGTGTGCTTGTAGAGCTGCTACGGAGTTCTCGATCTTTGATACCTTCGCAATAGTGCGAGCACCACAGTGGGCACAGGCACGTGACTCTTTCAAAGAATGAGTCTTATAATGCTTGGTTTCCTCACGGATCAGATCGAATCGCTCAACGCCCTTCGCAAGTTTGCCGATACGCTCAAGTTCCTCATCGGGTAGATAAGGATTAGAGCATGCCAGGCAGACAACTACTAGGAGCTTCTGAACAACATCAATGAATTGGTATAGGTATACTGGGCGTACCAGACGGATATGGCCAAAGTGACCGGGACAAAGCAGATTAGTCTGCTTACATGTGGGACATACTTTGCCATGATCGGTTACACCAAATCTGGAATCAAATACGCCACCAGGAACTGGGAGTTGGCTTTGGTATGTTTTATCTGTTTTTACTTCAACAACGCTGCGTGACAGAATGTCATCAGGGTTGGCGATACCGAATTGAACTCCAATAATAGTGTCACCCATTCTTTATATAATTACTATAGTCTTTAGATGGATTCGTTTTCGTTTTATACGCTTGTGATCATCTTTACAGGAATGAATACGTAAGGAAGTACCTTGAAGTGATATAAACCAACTACAAAGCCCAAATTTACCGCCACGAGCGCAGCCCAGTGGAGTGCGCTTACTTGGCTTAGAGAGTGGGGAGTCGAGAGACCTAGCAGACCTTGTAGGCTGCTTACGATCATTACGCATACAGCTTGGTATACTAGGAAATATACTACGAGGAGAGGGAGACCAACATACATGTAGTACAGGTATCTCCAGAGAAAATTTACATCACTGGTCGCATTTTTAGACGCAAGCATCTCGCTTAAGAATCCACCCTTTGGCATTTTATATTAACATTTATAGTTTTTTCTGAGTTTGAGTGTTAGTTCAAAAAACTCATCATTCTTCAAGAGATCTTGAACTTGTTCTTCGGGGAAAGGAATATCTTCAACAAATTTCTCATAGTCAGGTCCGAGCCGTTGTTCAAATTTACGCATGTCTTTGATCTTGCGTGTACACAGAGTATGAAAAATAGCTTTAGCTAACTCTTCAAACTGGCGAGGATTCTCTTGGTCTGCTTCTAAGGTCCGTACCAAAACATTCCACTCTTCCATTTAATAAATGAAACTAAAAACTATTCGCCGTTCTCTCCGACCTGAAAACGAAATCAGGTATTTTTAACTGAATAATTCAAAAATATGACAAAACCATTAAGTACTAAATTATTTATAACGCGCTCGAGTGAAATATGGGGAAATCAATTTGACTACTCGAATACAATTTACAAAAATTCATATAGTAAAGTAACTATAGTATGCAAACTTCATGGTGAATTTCAACAGATGCCTTCGAATCATCTAAGATATGGCTGCGGCAAATGTGGTCGAAGTTTAAATAATAGAAATTGTGAACTTAAAAAAAAGTGTGGTTCAGAGTTTTCTTATAAGGCAAGCCAAATTCATGAGAATAAATATGATTACTCTGAGTCGGTTTATACGACTGCATGCATCAAACTTATAGTTATATGTAAAGTTCATGGGAGATTTAATGTTTCCCCTAATAACCATTTGCGCGGAAAGGGGTGCCCTAAATGTGGGTTGATAATATCAAGCACTTCTAAGGTAAAATCATTCGACGAATATTACCCTAAATTTAAAGAGATACATTGTGAAAAATACGACTATTCGTGCGTTGAATGGAAAAACGCCTCAACACATATTACTGTTATTTGTAAAGTCCATGGGCAATTCAGAATACTACCCTTACTTCATAGAAATGGGAGCGGTTGTTCTAAATGTTCTAATCGTTATTCTGCTATAAGTGTAGACTGGCTGTTGTTGATGGCTGTTAAATACTCAACAACAATTCAACATGCACAACATATGGGAGAGTTTATGATTCCCGGAACAAGATATAAATCCGACGGATATTCAAAATCTTTGAATATCATATTTGAATTTCATGGTGATTTCTGGCATGGGAATCCAAAAATATATGACCAAGAGAGTATAAACCCACGAGTAGGTGTAAAATACGGTTCGTTGTATGGAGACACCTTGGAAAAAGCTAATGTTATACGAAGCAAAGGCTATAATCTTATTGAAGTTTGGGAGGCGGATTGGAAAAAGTTTATAAAATGTATCCGAGTTGTACAGAAAAAATGGAGAAGCATAATATAAGAATGAAAACACGTAAACTACGTTTATTGGCAATCAAACCATCGCACAAGAGTGAAAAAAAATATGATGCAGTGTTTTTGACAAGCTCAGGAAGAGAGAAGACGGTCCCGTTTGGGCAGAAAGGGTATAAAGACTTTATTCTGTTTAGCAAAGAATCTAAGCGCGAAGGCAAAACACGTAGAGCTCGTTATCTTAAGCGGCACGGACATATGGGAGAACATTGGCAGCAACCCGATACTCCTGGAGCTTTATCTAGATGGGTACTTTGGAACAAACCATCCTTCAAGGCAAGTGTAGCTGATTTTAAGAAGCGGTTTCACTTATAAAAATGGATTTTTCAATTATAGAATATTGGTAAGAAACTCTACCATGGCCTTCTACCTTAAAAAGATTGACCAAGGCCCATACTGGTTTGGCCAAGTATACCTTACCGGTCCCTTCAAGACGCATGAAAAAGTCCAGCAGCTGCTGGAGATGCATGTGATCTGGGACAGGGATGAAAACCTACACTACACCTACGAGGTTATAGAGGAATGAAAACGGAAATGTTTTTCCACGAATGTTATCAATAAAAAATGACTCAGATGTATCGCATCTCGTGGAAATCAACCCTGACCGAATTTTGTAGTCACGGCAAATACTGCTTTTCTACAAGCAATGAGGCTGAAGAACACGTTCGAATTCTAAATGAACGTCACAAGAACGTGATAGTTCATTGGGTCGAAGAATAAGCTTTTAAGTTTTTATCTAGAAACTCGGACCACGTTAATGTGAAGCCTGAATCTCTATACAATTTCATGATATGATTAAAGGAATGAATATAGCAAATAGCTGTTGTTCCCATAACGATTGGTAGAACCCAGTTCATTTTTAAATATGAATATTTAAAGAGGTACATAAACACGCGGATGTCTCAACCTCCAATCACGCCAACCGGGTGGATCATAACCAAACATAAGCTTATAAGCTGGTAGATCTCGCCCATACACACCATCGCGTGAACGATTAAACCCAACTAAAGCTCCAACAAACTTATTTCCACGTTCTAATGCTACTTCCTTTGCTAATCTGAATACAGACGTTATTGACCGAAAATAGTAAGTTTTATGTTCAGGTATCTTTAGTTCTGCTGCTCTAGTTCGAACCCATGCTCTTGCCTCGTCATTGAGCTGCTTTATCAGTGCTTTGTATTCGGCTTTAGATTCGCGATATTCGTTTAGACTAATCTTTACGCGATCATCTTTTTTAAGTTCTATGATCATTTTTTTTACGAGACCAGCATGTTCCATCTCTTCTTC
>TBL_comb47_HYPODRAFT_10000985_pt1 | contig 37620 bp, 39 predicted proteins | sample TroBogypolimnion_40_FD_10682 | JGI IMG/M metagenome (IMG submission 10682)
CTAAGTGCAAGTTTTTTTATTAATTCATAGCTAGTATCTTTAACTACTTCATAGTTTGAGAAATGTAAATCATCAACATCTAAAATACCTTTTATTAAATATTTAAAAACATTTCTTCTTCCATCAGTTTTTACTGTTTCATATTCTGTTACCCTAAAGTCCATTCTTATTGGCATAATAACATCAGAGTATGATTTGACAAAAATACTTATGATAGTATCATGATCAAAAGGATATAAATCATTAAATAAAATTCCTTTTGAATCATTACAGTATAATTCAATTTCTGGTAAAAATTTACTATTAAATAATTTAACATATATAACATCTCTTGGATCTATTGTTGTGCCAGATATTGTTGGGTCATCAATTTTCCATATAAATAAAAATGGAACATAATTAAATGACTGCATAAATAGATCAGTAGATGCTGGATCATTTAATTGAAAAAATAACTCTTTTGTCTTAATTTTTGCTGGTTCTATTACTTTTATCATTTATTAATTTTTTTATTCATATGAATTCATAATTGTCACTCCATTATTACTATCTACTTTAAGTTGTTGTAAATTAGATGGTTTTATTGTAATTGGTAAATTATTATTCGGATTATTAGTATTTTGTTGTGATGAAGAATTTATTATTTGTTGTCTTAATACATCATTTGTCATCATATCATCTGTTGTGTATAATAAATTTAAATTATCAACATCACAAAAATAAATATATTGACCTTCTTGAATTGAATATGGATTAATGATATCATTAATTACCATTAATTCTTCAATATAATTAGGTGTTCCATAAAGATAATTTGATATTTTATCTAATCTCATTTCAAATTCACGTGGCACTATGTATATACTAAGATCAATACCTAATACGTTTACTATATTTTTTTGAAATAAATTAAAAAGATTACCCTGATTTGGATCTCTATCTATTGTTTTATTATCGAATGATGCAATTTTCATATTTAATATTTATTTTAAGTACCTGATGCACCTAAACCTGCCAATTTATTATTATTTATTGGCACCATAAGTGGTTGTGGGTTTGTAGATGATGATGCTACTGGACCAGCAACTGAGGTTGAAACTGTGGCTTGTCTAGTAGTTAATAATCCGTTACTATTTGTACCAGCAGTTGATAAAGGTTGTGCTGAATAATTTCTTCTAAATGAATTATTAAACATTCTCATTAATTCTTGTTTACCTAATGATCTTGAAAAATTACATGTAAATTTTGCAGTTAATCTTTGTGGTTGATCATTAAATCCCATTTCTGTACTTGCGGTAACAGTTGCTGCTTTTACTACTATATGATTGGTAGCAAGCCAAGGTGTATATGGATTTCCTATTGTTAAATACCAAGGAGTTGAACTATATTTTCCACCTATCATTAATTCTAATGATCCTCTAAGTTTAAAACGGTGTATCGAAATAGTACTTGCTAAAATTGTTTGAACAAGTGCTGTTATAGTTGTATATACAGTTGATAAAGATGGTACTGCACTTGAAATGTTGCCTGTTGATGCTTGGTTTACTGTAGATGATACTTTATTTTTAAGTGTAGTGAAAAAAGAATTTATTGTATCCCAAAAATCCGATAAAATATTGGCTACAAATTCCCACCAAGAGTTTAGATTATTTGCTGAATTTGATATTGCGCCCATCGCCTTTGTTACTGCTGGTGCTGCATCCCCCCAAAAAAATGCCATATTTGATGTTCCCATAGCATAAATATTATCTAATATATCTAACATTGCACTACCTGGATCAACATCTCCTAATAGTTTTTGCTCATATGTTGTTTCTAAATTGAAAGTGAAATCTGATGTTATATTTTGAGTTTCAGGGTCTCTATATGGTCCTTCACGTAATACATTAGGGTCACCAATTGGTATTTTATTAAGACCCCATGCATATGGATTTGAATTTGCACTGCCTGTTGCTGTACTTGTTGCTGATGCACTTGTTGAAGCCGCTGCTGCTGTGTTATTGTTTGTCCTTTTTTGTATTGCACCCAATGCATTTGCATTAAAAACCTCATAATTTTCATCTACACTATTATTACTGGATGCATTTTCAAGACCCATTTTAGAATAAAATTCAAATAACATACCTTGGGCAAAATCAGGTAAAGGACCAATTGGTCCTTCTAATCCAATAGCTTTTTTAATAATACTTACTAATAATGTGTCAAATCTTTCATTTGTAGTAGTCCAATTTTCTTTAAATCCTATTTCTCCAAAATTATCTTCTGGTTTAAGCCAACCAATAATTGTTGATATTGGTTCAATACACATTTCATTTAAATCTTCTGGTACGAAACAACCTTCTGGAAATCTTCTTAAAATTGCCATTCTATTAATTGGATAAACACCTAATTCCCTTAAATAAACCAAATCACCAGCTTTTAATCTTAACCCTGCCCCACTTGTAGGATAAGTTTTATTAAAATCTTGAAGCAATTTCATATATGGATTTAGGCTTGTTTCTTTATCATAAATATTATTTTTAATATAATTTTTAATGTTAGTTGTTCCCATTTTATCTTTAGTTTTATAAATAGTATAAGCAGAATTTATTCTTACATATTTTTTATCTTTTAAAATGTTATATTGATTATCCTCACTGGACGCATTTAATTGTGTTACTATATTAGAATTATTTGGCTTATTAGTAAAAAGGAAATCCATTTCAGAATAGTGTGACATTTCTTATATAATTTTTTGTTTTATATATAAAATATTTAATTCTCTGAATTTATGTTTATAATTAATAATCTTTAATTATTTGAATAGCATCAAATAATGAAATGTTAGATAATAAATTTTCATATAATTTTTGATTATCTTTAAAATCTTCAAAAAAGAAAAGTAAATTGAAATTAATCTTACCAGTTAAATTTTCCTTAATTTGAAAAAGATCATCTATTTCTAATAAACTTATTTTCCCTATATTTGGTATATAATATACATCTTTATTTTTTCTAATAGTCTGTGTTATCTTGGTATAAATAATAAGATTGAAATATTCTCGCCATTCTGTTACATCATCTAAACCATGATCATCTAATTGCTGTTTTATATCTATAATTGTCTTATTTCTTATCTTATTGATTTTTATATATTTATCAAGTTTTTTTCTGTTTTTAACGAATACTATATAGAATTCCATATAATTAAGATTGTATTTTTGAATTATATATATTTTGAATTGGGTTCTAAAATTAATATCATGATATATTTTTGTTTAACAATATATTTTAAAAACTTTTCAATATCTTTTATGTATAATACTGTACCTATCGGGTAAAAAAAATAATTTAATCACATGGCTAAAACGACTAAACCATTTCAAAAAAAGTCAAATGAATTTAATTTTTCTAACATATCTAGCTTAATAGATAATATTTCAAAAAAAGATATCATTTCAATAGAAGATTTTGAAAAAGAAAAAACTTTTATTTCAACAGGAATTTATGCTTTAGATGCACTATTATCTAAAAGTATTTTGAAAGGTGGCATACCTAATAACAAAATTACAATCATTGCAGGTCCTAAACAAACTGGTAAATCATTCATCTCTTTGAGTATTGCAAGAAATGCACAAAAAATGGGATATAATATTGTTTGGATTGATACTGAATATTCTATTGAAAAATCAGATTTTGATATGTATGGTATTGATACTTCAGATTCTAATAAATTCATGTTAATTAGAACAAATATAGTAGAAAAAATAAAAATGTTCATGATGTCATTTTTAGATGCATTACAAAAATTAAAAGATAGTGGAACAGATGTCTCTAAAACTATTTTCTTTTTAGATTCAATCGGAATGTTATCAAGTGAAAAAGAGAAAGAAGATACTCTTAAGTTGAATGTTAAACAAGATATGACTAGAGCAAAACAAATTAAATCTCTTGTTAGACTTATTACTAATGATTTAGGATATTTAAATATACCATTAGTTTGTACAAATCACGTTTATTTATGTTTAACTGCTGGTCATAAAGTAATAAAGGCTGATGGTAATTCAGAATTAATAGAGAATTTAATGATAGGCGATTCTATACAAACATTAGAAGGAAATAAAACTATTGTAAAAACTGTTGAATATCCTAAAAGTCCAATAATTCAAATAACATTAGAAAATGGTGACAAAATTAAATGTACACCACAACATAGATTTTTAGTAAAACCAACTTGGGTTAGTGATGAAAATAATGAGTGCTGGAAAAAAGCAGAAGATTTGATTGAAAATGATGTTATTTTAGCAATTAATGAAAATAAAATTTAAATATGAACAAAGAAATATTTAATGAAATTGTTGATATGTTTAAGAAAAGAAATCATATTTTAACTGTAAAAGGAACAGATATGCCTTCATGTGAAGATCAAATAGAAATGCTGAAAATGGGAGTTACTAATTTTGATTATAGATCGCCATATACATGGATGGTTGAATGGCATAAACTTGATAAAGAAATAATATTTAAATTTAATAGTATTAACGAAGAATGGTGTAAAAAATATTATGAAGATAAAGTTAATTTTCCAAAAGAAAGCACTAAATTTCCACTTATTTTTTGTGATTTTAAAGATTATGTTGATAAGTTAGTGGACGAAAAATACGAAGAATGTGAAAAAATTAAATTAAAAATATTTGAGAACTATTAAATAAACTTGATTAGTGGAAATAAATGAGTTTTTTATTTTTATATATAGAATAAAAAGAATTATGGAAATAATAAAAAAAATTAGAAATAGTAAAAATATGTCTGGTATCATCAGAATGATTAATAATAATGAAAAATTAAATGAAATTATTGTAAATAGAACAAATTATTTAAGTGATGTTTCTATTCACGAAAGATTATTTAATATAAAAAATAATTTTTTTGATAAATCTGTTTGCTCTATATGTAACGAAGATGTTTTGGAATGGAATTCAAAATATAAAAAATATAAAAACACTTGTTCTGATAAAAAATGTAAATCAAAATATTTGATGATAAATAAGGATCAAGAAATAGAAAAAAATAGAAGACAAAAAATAAGTGAATCACAAAAAAATAAAACTGAAGAAGAGAAACAATTAATTTTAGATAAAATTAAAAAAACAAATATAGAAAAATTTGGTGAAGATTCTTATGCAAAAACGAAACAATTTAAGGATGATATGATTAAAAATTTTGGATATGTAAGTGCATTTGAATTGAAAGAAACTCATGATAAATCAAAATTAACACTACTTGAAAAATATGATTGTGATCATAATTCTAAGATTGAAGAAGTAAAAAACAATAAAAAGATTACATATTTAAATAATTATGGTTTTGATAATCCAACAAAATCAGATGTTATAAAAAATAAAATTTTAAAAACAAATAATGAAAAATATGGTGGCAATTCACCCATGAATAATAATGAAATAAAAGAAAGATCAAAAGAAACATATAAATTAAATTATATTGATAATGAATTAAAAATGAATGATTTGGTTTCTAGAAGAGGAGATACGATGTTTAAAAAATATGGTGTCAGATATTGGATTCAAGATAGTAAAAATTTAGATAAATTAATTAAGAAGACAACTTATAAAAAATACATAATACATGATAAAGAGTATTATTTGCAAGGATACGAAGATTATGTATTATTTGAAATTTTATTAAAAAAATATAACAGTGATGATATTTGTATTTTTAATAGTGATATAGAAAAATATACAGGTAGAATATATTACGATGTAGAAAATAAGAAACATAAATATTATCCAGATTTTTATATAATAAGTGAGAATAAGATATATGAAGTTAAGTCTGAATATACGTATACCTCAGATATTATTATAAATATACTAAAAAAAGACGCTTGCATTAATAAAGGAATAGATTTTGAGTTTATTGTATTGGCTAAAGAAGAATATAATAAATGGAAAAATAATAAAAATAATAAAAATATATGAAAAATTTTAAAGAGATTAAAGTATCTAAAGTAGAATATTTAGATGAATTAGAAACTACATATGATATTCAGGTAGAAGGTGTACACCATTACATATTAGAAGGTGGTATAGTTTCACATAATACACAAGATATGTTTCCACAAACTATTATGTCTGGCGGTGAAGGTTTATATTATGCAGCTAGTGTAATTTTATTATTAAGTGATGCAAAATTAAAAACAGGTGAAGAAGATGAAATGGATCTTGGTAGATCAGGCTCAGTAATTACAGCCAAATCAGCAAAAAATAGATTAGCAAAACCAAAGAAAATAAAATTTGAAATAGATTACAGCCATGGTATAAATCCTTATAAAGGTTTAGATTTATTTTGCACATTAGAAAATTTTGATAAAATCGGTATAGGTCAAGTTAAAAAAGTTATTGATAAATCAACTGGAGAAATAACATATCAAGCATCTAATAGATGGTATATCAGACATTTAGATAAAAATCTTACACAAAATCAACTTTTTAATAGAAAAGTTTTTACGCCAGATGTGTTAAAAGCAATGGAGCCTATTATTCATGATTATTTTAAATATCCATCTTATGATGAGTGTCTTAAGGAACTAGAAGATATAGATGAGAGATTAAATGAGATTGAGGATAAAGATATGTTAACCTCAGATGATTTTGATTTTGATGATGATGAAAAATTATTTGAATAATCAGTATATAATTTAACATAAAATAAATTTAAAAAGATAACTTTTTTTAAAAAAATACTATAACAAACTATGGCGGAATCGATGAATACAAACATGGAGAAACATTACTTTGTCTATATTTTAGACAATCCTGATCAATTCTCTAAAGTAGAACCTTTCTTTTTTAGAAATTCGGATATACAATTCATTTATACCGTTATTAGAGAAGAATATTTAAGAAGTGAAAGTCATATTGTACCTAGCACTCAACAAATATACTCTATGGTCAAATTAGTTGATCAAGAAGGTAAGATTAATGATAAGGTTATAAATATGCTTCTTCAATCTGATAATAGTGATATTAGTAATGAATGGTTAATTCCACGATATAAAGGTTGGAAAATACAAAACCAACTTAAAAGTGATTTACTCAAAGGTATTGATATGGCTAGAGGTATTGAAGAAATTAACTACGAGAATGTGGTTGAAGTTGCACAGAAATTGAAAGGTATGTTTAATAATGTACTTTTAGTTGATGACGACGATCAAGATTTAGGTGACGATTTTGATGATCCAGAATCACATAAACAGTTAATATCGAAGAATTGTATTTCAAGTGGTTGGCCTTGTATTGATACTATCTTAGGTGGCGGTTGGAGTAAATCGACTTTAAATGTAATTATGGGTGAAACTAATGTTGGCAAATGCACTCATTATAAGACACTTATAAAAATAAGAAATAAAAAAACTGGAAAAATACAAGAAATTTATATCGGTGACTATTTTTATTTAGTTAAAAATAAATCCTAAATTAGTTTCTCTTAAAAAATCATTTTTAAAATTTATATATAGAAATAAAAAATGTTATGAAAGAAAAATGTGAAATATGTAATAAAGAATTTGCCAATTTTATTGGATTGTCTGTTCATATAACTAAAGAACATAAAGATATAACAAAAAAAGAATATTATGATAGATTTTTAAAAAAAGAAAATGAAGGAACTTGTTATTTTTGTGGTAAAGATGCAATTTTTAAGGATATTACAAATGGTTATCATAGAATATGTTCTTCAAAAGAATGTTTAGGTAAAATTAGGTCAACAGGTACATATGAATTTCTAATGTATAAATATGGATTAAATAAAAATGATGCTATTAAATTAATGAATAGTAGGGCTAATGAGAGAGGTATAAAAATTAAAAATGGATTAAATGAAAAATTTGAAAGTAATAAAAATTTTTTTAAAGAAAAATCTATACAATGTGTTGAATTTTGGTTAAAAAAAGGATATACTAAAGAAGATGCAGAAATTGAGGTTAAAAAATCATTTGATAATATACATACAAAAACTTGGAAAAAAAGAATAAATAATCCAGAATTATATCAAGATGTGAATACTACACAAATTGGATATTGGTTAAAAAAAGGATTTACAGAGAAAGAATCAAAAGAAAAAATAAAAGAAAGACAAAAAACATTTACAATAGAAAAATGTATTCAAAAATATGGTGAAATAGATGGTATGAAATTTTGGACTGAAAGACAAAAAAATTGGTCAGAAAAAATTGAAATTATGTATAAAAATGGACTTTTTATTAAATTTAGAAAAGAACCATATTCTAATGATGAAATTGAAATATTTGAAAATATTTCTAATAGATTATTAATAAAAGCACATTATGGTAAAAATCAATATTATAGATATATTAAAGAATTAGGTCAAACTTTTGCTTATGATTTTGTTTATAATAAAAAAGTTATAGAATTTAATGGTGATTATTGGCATTGTAATCCTTTATTATATAAAGATGATTTTTTTAATAAAAGTAAGCAAATGTTTGCAAAAGATATTTGGAATTATGATAAAGTTAAAATTGACTCAATTGAAGAATTAGGATTTGAAACTTTAATTATTTGGGAATATGATTATAAAAATAATAAAGAAGAAGTTATACAGAGATGTATAGATTTTATAAATAATTAAAAAATATGTTTGATAGAAAATTTATAGATACAATCGAATTAGATGAATGGGAAGTAGAAACTGATACAGGTTGGTCAGATATTAAGGCTATTGGAAAAACCATTGAATATGATGAATGGATATTAGAGACTGATAATTTAGAATTAATTTGTGCTGACACACACATTGTTTTTGATGAGTTATTCAATGAAATTTTTGTTAAAGATTTAAAAATCGGTGATAAAATAGTAACTAAACATGGAACTGAATTGGTTAAAATGTGTTATAAATCTGATAAGAAATCAAATATGTTTGATTTACAATTAGAAGATACAAATCACAGATTTTATACTAATGATATATTGAGTCATAATAGTATGTGGTTACATAATATAGCAGTAAATGCTGCTAATAATGGTGCTAATGTTTTAATAATAACATTAGAAATGGTGAATAGAAAAGTAATGAAAAGATTAGGATCAATGAGACTTAAAATCAGTTCTGATGAATATGATGAAAAGTCAAAAGATCCTATTTTTATGAAACAGAGAATAAATAATATTAAGTCACAAACTACTGGTGTTGGTAATCTATTTGATTCTCAACCAGGTAAAATATTTGTTAAGAAATATAATACAAGTGATTGTACTGTAACAGATATTGATAATTATATTAAAAAATTTGAGGAAGTTAAAAGGCTTAAAGTAGGAATGATAATTGTAGATTATATAAATATTATGTCAATTGAGAAAGGATTTGAAATTACTAATATGCTATACTTAAAAGGTAAACACTTAGCAGAAGGCTTAAGAAGGATTGGAGATAAATATGAATGTGCAGTTATAACTGCAACACAAACCGATAAAGCTGTTTGGGGTGCATCTGATATTAAATTAGGCGATATACCAGAAAGTAAAGCTATTGCTGATACTGCGGACTCAGTTTGGGGTATTATTCGTAATTCAGAAATGAAAAAAAATAATCTTTACAGGTTAAAAATATTAAAATTAAGAGACGGTGAACATCACGAAGAACAAGTTAGATTTGATTTTAATACTAAATTTTTAACCATGGAAAATGATGTTTTATCTGGGGCAAAATAATATCTAAAAATAATTATTATGTATGAGACAAAAAAAAGAATTTGATGACGACAACTTAAATGATAATGAAGAAGAAGTATATAATTTAGATGACATTTTAGATGAATTTAGTCCTGATGATTTAAATGAATTAAATGATGATAATTTAGATGAAATTGTAGACTCAAATGATAATTCGGATGATGATTCGGATGATTCAGATGTTGATATAATGTTTAAATTTAACACCAATAATCATAAGATTGAAGGTAAACATTCATTAGCAAGAGATACTATATTTAAAGGTAAAGCTGAAGATAATGTCGAACAATCTGAATATTATAGTACTCAAGATGAATTTTCTATTGAGGGGTTACCTATTGAAGTTGGAACAAATTATGAATTTGAAAGTAAGTATCATGAAGAATATATAGGTAGACTTAATTTATCAAAAGACGTTTATGAATTGTTAAATGAAAATACAGAATTAGATTTCTCATCTAATAGGAGAAAACCTAATAGACAAGCTTTTAATGATTATTATAAAATGTTATTGGATAATATTGGTAAAGAATATACAAAATCTGAAATATTTGTGGAATTATCCTACTATTTCACCGACAATATTTTTAACATGTTTAAGTTATTAGATAAAGAGTATGCAACACAAATAATAGTAGAATTAAAACAAAGTGGTTATTTAAGTAACCTTAATAATATAAATTTTATTTAAAAAAAATATTAAGAACATGAATTTTTATAAAAGGGAAGAAGCATATGATGCATCATTGCAATATTTCAAATTAGATACTTTAGCAGCAGATGTTTTTGTTAATAAGTATGCATTAAAAGAGACAAGAGATGGTGAAACTGTTTATCACGAAAAGACCCCTGATGATATGCATTGGAGACTTGCAAAAGAAATAAATAGAATAGAGAATAAATATAAAAATCCTTTATCTGAACAATTTATATTTGATTTAATAAAAGATTTTAAGTATATAATACCTCAAGGATCACCAATGTCTGGAATTGGTAATAATAATCAAGTTGTATCATTATCAAATTGTTTTGTTATAGGTAATCCATCAGATTCATATGGTTCAATAATGCAAGTTGATGAAGAACAAATACAATTAATGAAACGTAGAGGCGGTGTAGGTCATGATCTATCTCATATTAGACCTGCTGGTATGCCAGTTAAAAATTCAGCTTTAACATCAACTGGATTAGTACCTTTTATGAATAGATATTCAAATTCTACTAATGAGGTTGCTCAAGGTGGTAGAAGAGGCGCATTGATGTTAACTTGCTCAATTAATCATCCAGATTCAGAAAATTTTATTGATGCAAAATTAGAACAAGGTAAAGTGACAGGTGCAAATATATCTGTTAAGATAACTGATGAATTTATGAAAGCGGTAACTAACGCAAGTATGTTCACTCAATTGTTTCCTATTGATTCTAAAAATCCTATCATAACAAAAGAAATAGACGCCCAAAAATTATGGAAGAAAATTATACATAATGCTTGGAAATCAGCAGAGCCAGGCGTATTATTTTGGGATACTATAATGAAAGAATCTGTACCAGATTGTTACCAAGAACATGGATTTAAGACAATTAGTACAAATCCTTGTATTGTTGGTGAATCTTTAATTGCCGTAGCAGATGGTAGAAATGCTGTAAGTATAAAACAATTAACCGAAGAAGGTAAAGATATACCAGTATATTGTTCTGATGATAATGGCAAATTAACAATTAGAACAATGAGAAATCCTAGAATAACAGGATATAATCAACAGATTTATAAGGTTAATATTGAAGGCGGGCACTCAATTAGAGTAACAGGAAACCATAAATTTATTCTTAAAGATAATACAGAAGTAGAAGCTAAAAATTTAAAAAATGGTGATAGTTTTAAAATTATGACAAAATCTAAAGCTGCTTTTCATGATATTATTAAAAAATCAAATTCGAAAAGTCAAGATTATTATTGGCTTACCACATCAGGTAAGAACGGCTTAGTTCCTGAACATAGAATTATTGCAAATTGTTTTGAACCAAATAATGTTGTTCATCATAAAGATTATAATGGATTAAATAATAATCCAGATAATTTAGAAATTATGACTAAAGAAGAACATGATTATTTACATTCAAAAGATATGATAGGTGATAAAAATCCATATCATAGAATGACATATGAATGGAAACATAATTTTGCATCACATCCTGGCGAACTCAATCATAAATTTAATTCTGATTTAACTAATATTGATATTAAAAATCACGCTTTAAATTTAACAAAAAAATTAAATAGAAGATTTTCTAATGCTGATTGGATAATTTATGCAAAAGAAAACAATTTACCTCAATTTTTTAGTAGTTTTAGGTCTAATAAATTAGGTAGTGTAGTAATATTATCTAAATTATGTGCAACAGAATTAAATATAGATTTTGTTGAAACTGATCCAAGATTAGTTAAAACATATAAAAATGCTCTTGAAAATGGATATGATGCTGAAATTATTGAAAATGAAGTTTTAGTTACTAAAATATGTGAAGAATGTGGTGAAGAATTTAAAGTTAATTATTTTAGAAGAGAAATAGCATTTTGTTCTAATATTTGCTCATTAAATCATATAAATAAAAATAAAGAAATATCTGAAAAAAGAACAAATTCTCTAAATGATACATATTCAAAAAAAGGTGAAAAAAATAAAGAAAATCAACTTAAAATATATTCAAATCTAAAGTTTAATTTAGGAAGAACACCAAATTTAACAGAATGGGAAAATGAATGTAAATTAAATTCTGTTCCTTATCGTTTAAATAATAAATATGGATATAAAAAATATAAGGACATAAAAGAAGAATCAGAATTTTTTAACCATAAAGTTGTTTCAGTTGAATTGGATGGATTCGAAAATGTGTATAATGGTACAGTAGATGATTTTCATAATTTTTATTTTGGATGTTTTGAAGAAGTTAATAAGTTTGGTAAAGCTAAGTATATCAGTATGTTAACTCGGCAGTGTGGAGAAATTACCTTATGTCCATATGATTCGTGCCGCTTACTTGCAATAAATTTATATAGTTATGTAAATAATCCATTTACTACTAATGCGTCTTTTGATTGGAATAAATTTAAAGAACATGTTATTTGTGCTGAAAGGTTTATGGATGATATTATTGATCTTGAAGTTGAGAAAATTCATATGATTTTAGATAAAATTAAATCTGATCCAGAAAATGAACAAACTAAAAGAGTTGAAAGTGAAACTTGGGTTAAAATTATGAACATGACATTAAATGGTCGTAGAACTGGTTTAGGTGTAACTGCTGAAGGTGATATGTTAGCCGCTCTTGGTTTAAGATATGGTACATCAGAAGCTACTGATTTTTCAACAGAAGTTCATAAAGTTTTAGCTATTAATGCATATAAATCATCTGCAATTATGGCTAAAGAAAGAGGTTCATTTCCAATTTATGATTACGACAAGGAATTAAATAATCCATTCATTCAAAGATTAAAAGAAGCAGATCCTGAACTAGATACAATGCTAAAAGAATGGGGAAGAAGAAATATCGCATTTTAACTATAGCACCAACAGGCTGTTTAAGTGAAAAAACTATAATTAAAACTGATAGAGGTGATATTTCACTTGGTGATATATTTTTGATTAATGATATCGACATTAACAAATTGAAAGGCTTGAATAATATTTGGATTGATATAAAAGAAGATATTAATGTTTTTAATATAAATGGAGAAAAAAATAAAATAACAAAATTATATTGGAATGGTTTGGATTCAACAAAAATTATAAAGTATTCTAATGGAGATGAAATAGAAAGTACAATAGAACATAAATTTTTGGTTAAAATTGATGCTCAATATGCTATGTGGAAAAAAATATCAGAATTAAAAATTGGTGATAAAATAATTAAATTAAAAAACGGAAAAATATGACAATAGCAAATTAATATATAGATAAAAATAAGGTGCTATTGTTATGAAAATAATAAAAAAAATATCATATCCAGATAAATATAATCAATTAATAAATGAGTTTGGTGAAGAAAAGGGAAATATTGAATATTACAGATTTGTAAGAGGTTCATCATATGAAAAATATATATTAAAATATGGAGAAGATTCTGATTTATATTGGAATCAGCATCTTTCATCACTAAAAAATTCTGGTGTTTCTTTAGAGAAAATGATATTAAAGTATGGAAAAGATGAAGGTGAAAAAAAATATAAGAATTGGAAAGAAACTACCAAACAAGATATAGAAGGATTTATTAACAGATATGGAAAAGATGAAGGTGAAAAAAAATTTGAAATATTTAAAAATAAAAGTGCGATAGCTTTAAAAAACATTAATAGAAAAAAAGTAAAAAATCAAAGAAATATAAATTATTGGATTGATTTAGGCTATAGTGTAGATAATGCTAAAATAAAAATATGTGAAATTCAAAATACTTCTAGTTTAAATTCATTTATAAAAAAATATGGAAAAGATGAAGGTGAAAAAAAATACATTGATGTAAATAAACTTAAATCTCAAACAAAAGAAAATATGATAAGATTATATGGTCAGTATGGTGAAAAAAAATATAATGATTATATATTAAAATTGAAATATTGTAAAACAGTAGAATATTACATTGAAAAATTTGGTGAAGAAGGTGTAGAAATATTTAAAGAAATTCAAAAAAAGAAAATAAATAATTTTGTTAATTTATATTCTTTAATAGGTTATGATTTTTGTGAAAATATCGCATTAAAAATAAAACCAGATTTTGAAAAAATATATTATGGTGATAACGAATATAAATTTTTTGTATGGGAAGATAATTTTAATATAATTGTTGTTGATTTATATATTAAAGATATTAACACTATTATTGAATTTTATGGTGATTATTGGCATAGAAATCCTAATATTTATGACATAAATGATCCAGAAGTAAGATTTATACATGAACAAAATAAAAAAAGAATTATTAAATTAAAACAAAAATTTAATTCAAATATATTAATTGTTTGGGAGAACGATTATAAAAAAGATAAATTAAAAACTATAGATTTTATAATTGATGAAATTTATAAATTAAAAAATAAAAAATAAAAACATGGAAAAATTATCACTTATTGATGTTGATTATGATGAAGTTGAGATTTTAGATATTAAAGATTCTAAAAATTATACTATGGATATCGAAGTTGAAAAAGAACATTATTATACTCTAAAAAATGGTATAGTGTCACATAATTCAGTTTCAATTATGACACAAACAACGTCAGGTATTGAACCAGCATATTTAGTATCATATAAAAGAAGAAGAAAAATAAATCCTACAGATAAAAGTGGTAGAGTTGATTTTGTTGATGCTGAAGGTGTTAAATGGGAAGAATATAATGTATTTCATCATAAATTTGAAACTTGGTTAGAAATTAACGGTTATAATATAGATGAAGTTAAAGCTATGAAGGATAGTGATTTGAAAGTAATTATTGAAAAATCACCATATCATAAAGCAACTTCTAATGATGTTGATTGGGTTGAAAAAGTTACAATGCAAGGAAATATACAAAAATTTGTTGATCATTCAATTTCAGTTACTGTTAATTTACCAAATACTGTTACTGAGGAAATTGTTTCTAAAGTATATGAAACTGGTTGGAAGTCTGGTTGTAAAGGTATGACTGTTTATCGTGATGGCTCTCGTCAAGGTGTTATTATGTCTAATGAAGGCACTACACAAAATGTAGTTCCAGAAGTTGTAGAGAATAATGCAAAACCTAGACCTAAAAGGCTTGAATGTGAAGTTGTAAGATTTACTAACAATAAAGAAAAATGGGTAGGATTTTTAGGGTTGATGTCTGACGAAAAGGGTCAAAAATATCCTTATGAATTATTTACAGGATTATTAGATGAATTCTATGTTCCAAATAGTGTTGAAAAAGGTGAAATAGTAAGACATAAATCTGATGATAAGAGTAGATATGATTTTGTTTATAAAGATAAAGATGGTTATAATGTTACTATGGAAGGTCTAAATAGAGCATTTGATAGAGAATTTTGGAATACCAGTAAACTTATATCAGTTTTTTTAAGGCATAGAATACATTTACCAAGTGTAATTGATCTTATTGATAGTTTACAATTATCAGATAATGCAGCTTTTGGTACGTGGAAAAGTGGCGTTAAAAGAATTATAAAAAAATATATTAATTCTACAGTTGCAGGAGAATCTTGTCCAGAATGTGGATCTAAGGATTTAACATATGAAGCGGGATGCAAAACTTGTAGAACTTGTGGATGGTCAAAATGTGAATAATTATGAATAATATTTATGAATTTAAAGGTAAACAATATAGAATATTTGCTGAGTCTAAAATGAAGATTGATGGTGAATGGATTGATTGTATTATATATCAGACATTATATTTTAATAAAGATGGCTGGATATGGGTTAGAAGTAGAGAAGAATTTTTTAATCTTTTTACCCAAGTTTTAAAATAATAACACATATGACAAATTTTGTTAGTGTATTTAATAATGATAGGGTGTTTTTTGAAATTATTGGTGATTCGACAGATCAGAATGAATATTTAGTGGAGTTTATTAATATAGTTACATGTGAAATTGAGTATTCTAGTACACTTAAAATAAATTATTGGGCTGAATTAGAAAATATTTATGATAAAAAAATATTAATTAGAGTTACATTAGATAATGAAATTGTCTTTGAAAGAAGCGAAGAACAAAAATTTAATAAAGTTTACATCTTATTTGGCTCTGATGCTTTAGGTGATACTGTTGCCTGGATACCTTATGTTGAGGAATATAGAAGAATAAATAATGTAGAAGTCGTTTTGTTTACTAAATTTAATAATTTATTTGACAAGGCGTATCCTAATATTATTTTTTCTGATATTAATGATTCGAATTACATAAATGATGTTGATAAAAAATTTAGAATAGATTATGGACCAGAATTTTATTGTATAGATGGTGTTCTTTCTCCTGATAGTTGGTATATTAATAATAAGAAATATAATAATCATGTTAAATATTTTGATTATAAAAAGAATTCGCTTCAATCAATAGCATGTTTAATATTAGGATTAGAAATCAAAGAGATAAAATCAAATATAAATATATCCGAAGAAAAAACAAAGATTAAAGGTAAATATGTTGTTGTTGCTATGCAATCAACATCTCAACTTAAATATTGGAATAATCCTTTTGGCTGGGAAAGATTATTTGATTTCTTAGGACGTAATGGTTATAAAATAGTTGTTATAGATAAATATAAAAGTTTTGGTATTCCTGGTAATTATAATCACGCACCTAAAAGTAAATATGTAATAGATAAAACTGGTAATTATTCATTAAGTGATAGAATAATAGATATTAAGTACGCTGATATGATGATTACTATTAGTTCTGGTTTAGCTTGGGTTGCTTGGGCTGTAGGTACTCCAGTAGTTATGATAAGTGGTTTTACTAAGCCTTGGAATGAATTTCAGTCTAATATAATTAGAATACATAATCCGAATGTTTGTAATGGTTGTTGGAATGATTCTAATTTTGATGCAAAAAAATATTTAGGTAATTGGCTGTTTTGTCAAAAAAATCAGGACTTTATATGTTCTAAAGCAATACAACCAAGAGATGTTATAGATGGAGTTAAAAAATTGATCGAAATAAAAAAGGCTAATTAAAAATTAGCCTTTTTTATTTTTTTAAGGTATTGGTTTTTTGCCTTTATCATTAACGTGACCCATAATTGTTTCACGAAATCTAATGAATCTTTTATCTGCAAGGAATTTTTCAGCCGCCTGATTATCTTTAGTACTTTCAGATACAGTATATTCAATATCAAGAACGTGAAGTAAGTAGCCTACAATTTCATCATCTGATATAGTTTGAAGAAATCTCACCAAATTATTTTGTTCACTAGGTTTTAAATCAGAAATTTTACGTTCTTTCATGTTAGCAAGAAGTTCTGATTTTTTATCTCTATTGAAGTTTTTAATATCATCTTCAATATCATCATATCTTAAAAGAACATCATCAAGTGTAATTTTTAAAATATCTTCACAATATCTAAAGAACCTAACATTTGACGTACCAATAAATGCGTGTCCAACTTCTTTAATATCAGATATCCAAATACGAACACTAGGAAATTTTTTAAATAATTTAGGTTCACCGTCATCGTTAAGAATAATTTTATTTTCAGCGTCTTTTTTTGTTACCCATTCACCAAAATTTTTAAAAATATAATCAGATAGAAATGTCCAAGAACGTGGAGTTGCATATGCCTTATTTTTTTGATTTCTCTCATCTGGCTTTTTATAGTAGTGTTCAGTATAATTTTTCAGAAACTGAACAATGACAGGACAAACATGTTCATTTGCATAATTTTCTACCCATTCAGGATAAGGAAGAGTATGTTCATAATGAATAAGACGATTATTAAGAGCTTGATCAAATTCTTCAACATCCGTACCATCTTCTTCACCAAGGTTACCAGATGCACACATCATAACATTATCATTAAATTTGAAAAATGCTCCAATTTCTCTTTCAAGAAGTATTTGAAGTGCAGCATTACGAACTTGAAGTGTTGAACGATTTAATTCTTCAAAGTGAATAATTGATGGTTTTTCATTAGCCATATATGCCCATCTAGGTGCAACGTGTGCTAACATTTTTTGTTTTACTACATTACCATCTATATCAGTAATTTCATATTCAGCTATATCTGGATATAGACCTACGTCGGTTTCATCAACCATAGATAGACGAACATCAAAATATTGACGACCTGTTTTGTGAGCAATATTTTTTGTTATTGCAGATTTTGCATAACCTGGAGGTGATGTAAGATATAGAACACCACTCATCGCATTCATCATTTTATAATATCTCTTTTCCCTTTCCGAAAGAGATTCAAATCCCTTAGGGAATCTAACCGCAGGGTCAAAATTTATCCCTTTGGACAATTCTACATTTGCCATATTAATTTATTATTTTTATTTACATTTTTTTCAAAAGCCAATACATTTTTTTCACTTAATCAAAGCATTCCTGGATAATATATAAATCCTTCTTTTTCCATATTTAAAATAATATCTTTTTTTGTTTTTTTTAAACTATCTGATACCTCCCATATAGCTTCCATAAGTTCACAATCACCATAAATACCAGCTCTATTAAGAGCATTAATAACATTTTTTGATAAATTATGAGAACCTAATTGATCATCTAAACCATCAAAATTTTCAAATAATGCTATACATGACGGATTCATGTCATCTAAATCTTCTGGTACAAAAACATCAAAATACCAGTCACTCGGATTTAAATGTTTTTTAGTGTTGTCGTCTTCATCTTCATCTTCATCTTCATCGTCATCATTTTCACCTAACTCAATTTCACCTAATTCAAGTTCGTCTTCTTTTTTAATTTTATCAATAAATTCTTGAGTTTTCCTTTCTTTTTCGGTTTTGAATATTGGAACTAAATAGTCAATAACATATTTAAATCTTTCGCTTTCACTTTTATATTCCCATTCTTTAATTTCACTTACATCAATATTATATAATTGTATCAATATTTCATAATCAGATTTAGTTTCTGGTATATCATAAATTTCAATTTTTTTAGCATCTTCAGTAAGAAGTGAAGTTTTGTCGAACCTTAATGTTGCAGTATAGTATATATTATTATCGGTTAAGACTACATAAATTTTATCATTTTCTAATTTAATAATTTCTGTCCTACAAATAAATGTACTATCATCAATTTTAATAAAAGTTTCAGGATCAATTAAATTAGAAATAATTTTATCAAGTTCAACAAAGAAATCAAAATCCTGTTTTTCATATTCAATAATACTTTCAAAATATTCTTTAAGTAATTCTATTATATTATTATCATATGCTATTAAAGCATCTTCTCTATCCTTTTTTTGTTTGTTATATTGCTCAACAACTCTATCCCAAAGCTCTTTTTGATGCTCTATATGTTCTTGTCTTCTTGATTCTTCATATGCCTTAGGGTCTTTTTTGTATAATAGAGTGTCTTTAATCTCTAATATTCTATATTCATTTTTAATTTCTTCTATAAAATTTGAAAATTCAGAATCTTCAACTAATTTTTCAGTTAATTGATATTTTAATTTTTCAGTATTATCTTCTTTTGTAAAATATACACTACATGTAACTTTTTCAATTTCAATATTACATTCTGATATTAATTCTTCTGCTATATCTTTTTTTGAAAATTCTAATGTGTCTGTATTTATTGGCGATCCATTTTTAATTAAATATATAAGGTGACCACTAGGTTCTTCAGTCTTAATAAGATGAAAATTATACGTAACATCCTCAGTAAATAGATTTAGTAAATTTTTCTTTTTATCCATATTTTTCTTTTAGTCTAATATATTCTGAATATTCAGGATCTGAAATTTTTAAGCTCTCTTTTACATATTTTTTCCATTCTTCTGGAATTGTACCATTCATACCAGCAGTATAAAAATTAACTTGATTTCTAAGAATTGATGCTCCACCATCATTCAAACTACCTTGATATCCAGCATCTTCTGCTTTTTTAGTTGCTTCTAACTTAATCAATTCCATTACTTTTATAATATCAACATCTTTATTTTTCATACTTTTTTATTTTTAAATATTGTTTATATAAATATAGTAAAAAAATCTATAATAAAAAATTTATTTTTGTATATTTTCAATTTTTTCTTCTAATTCTGAAATCTTTTTTAATAGAAAATTTATTTTAATATCAGTTATAATATAGTAATCAGTAGAATTTGATTTTTTTATTTCATTCGTTAATTCAACTTTTATTTTGTTGAATCTTTCTAATTTGTGGTTATTAAATTGCTTAACTTTACCATTATCAAAAGATATAGGACATTCTATATCTGTTACAATAATTAATGTGTTAGTTTTAATTTTTTCAAAATTTAGAGAATCTGTATAGCCGTCGGTGATAATTATAGTGTTAAACATATCTATATTATTATTAATATCAGAAATAAAATTTAAACCCGATTGTAATATTGTACCGCCACCTCCAATTTTAATTTTTCGACCAATAAGTTCTGAAAAATCTAATGTGTTAATTTTTTCCACATATTCAACATTTTGGTCACATAAAATCAAATTTATCGTAATATTATTTGATATGACATCGGCAAAAATGTCAGTTACATTAGATATATCAAAACTACCAGATACATCAATAAGAATATTAATTTCTTTATCAATATCCCCAAATTCTTTTTTGTATAATTCTATTATTTTTTTCATTTTTTTAATCTTGTTTACCAATATTATTAATTTGTTTAACTCTATTATTATCAAAAGATATAGGACATTTTTCGCACTTAGATAAAATTAATGTTTTTGTCTTAATCATTTTAAAATTTAAAGCATCAGTATAACCATCAGTTAAAATAACTGTATTATACATGTAAATTTTATTCTTTTTATCTGTAATGAAATCTAAAGCTGGTTGAAGTATTGTACCACCTAACCCCCTAATTTTCATTTTTTCAAGTTCCTTTTTATCTTTAATTTTAATGATTTGTTGAACTTTAGCATCACATTGAATAAGATTCATTTGAATATCATTTTGAAAAATAAAAGATAAAACTTTTTCAAATTCATTACCCATAGAGCCAGACGTATCTAGAAGAACATTTATTTCATTTTTATATCTCTTTGTTCCTTTTAATCCTGGAATTCCTCTGCGATTAGGTCTAACAATAGTCTTTTCTTTTTTTGAACCAAAAATATGATTACTCATGGTTCTTTTAATTTCTTTTAGATAATTTTTTCTAGACTTACGAAGTTTATGAAGAATGGTTTCAATATCCTTTGAATTTAACCCCCTATTTTTTAACTTTGTCATAATACCTTCAACAATCTCTCTTTTTAATTCTTGCGGTATATCATCACCTAAATGTGAATCGAGTGTATTTTGTTCTTCTCTTTCTTCTCCTTCAAAAATAGTTTCAAGAGAATACATATCTACATCATTTTGAGCATATTTGCCATATCTATCTTTACCTGATGTGTCTTTTTTTCCTTGACGAGATTTATTATTATCATGCTTATGACCACAATTAGGACAAGTTTTACTATCATCACCATCACCATCATTTTTATCTGATTTGTCGCCACCATTACTATCATCGTTATTGTTTTCTCCACCATTTTTATCAGATTTATCAGATTTGCTTTCGCCTTCATTTTCTTCATCTTCAGGCTTATTCATACTCGAACCACAATTTGGACACTTATTTGCTTCCTGTCTCATTTTTTGAACAGCTTCTTTATTTTTTTCTTGCCATTCTCTTCTTTTGTTAACATACCATTCATACAGTTCTTCAAATATTGGATCACCTTTATATTCTTTTGGTATAAATAAAGCACTATTTCTCTCAAACATGTCTTGCGGAATAGTGATAAAAGGTGTTGGTCCTGTTCCAAGGTTTTGTAATTTCATGATTTCGTCATGAATAATCTGATTAATAATCATATCTTGAACAATATTTGATGATTTTGCATCATAACCAACACTTCTTTTAACGTGATCAAAAAGAAGATGAAATTCTTCGTGTATAAGAAGAAAGTTAACTTGCGTTTGTGGTAAAGAATCCATGAATTTTCTATCCCAATAGAAATTCATTCCAGATGATGTAACATTAACACCTGCTGTTTTAAGATATGGATTCTTTTTTAATTCAAAAAAGTTAATGAATAATGCAAATTCACCATAATATGGAAGGTTGCCTGTTGCCAACATAGCAACAACAGCATCAGTAAGTTTTGGGTGCATCTGACCTGGAAGCACGAATTTATAAAAATCAAGCATATTTTTCTTTTTTATACAAATTTATAATAATTTGACAAAATACCAAATTTATTTCTTTCTATTTTTCAACCAAACTAAATAAAGTATAATAAAGATAACTATTGGAAAAAATATATCAAAATTTAATTGTATAGTCTTTTTTAATCCTATCATTTTAACTTCTTTATGTAAAATACTCGCAACTTCACCAGCTGTATGAAATGATCTATTCATTTTATTATTAATAGAATCGATATCTTTATTAAATTTTTCTACATTAAAATCTTGTTGCTGATTATTGTAACTAAATGCTAAACAAGGTGTTAAAAACAGAAATAATATAAATATTAACTTTTTCATAGTAAATGTTTTAATTTTACTGCAAAGTTAGCATATTTTATCAATAAAAAAAATTAAAATGATCTAATCTTCTCTTTCGTAATGTATTTTTTCTGATGAATATTTATGCATTTTACTTAATTCAATATGTCTTTTAACTTCTCTCCAACTAGCTCTTACTAATCTTTTATTGGTGTTATCTTCTAATTCTAATAGATATTCTAATAAAAATTCAATATTTATAATATTTTTCATGTGAAGAAGGATAGCATATAAATACCATCTTAATCTCCACATTTTTATGTACCATTTGGACGATTCATAGGAAATCATTTGTCAAATCCGTTATGATCAATTTCTTGAAATTTTTTCAAAACTTTTTTTCTAATGATATTTCTACCCTTTTTAATTTGTGATTTAATAGTAGATAGGTTTATATTCAATTCTTCTGAAATTTCTTTATATGCCATACCATCTATCTCTCTCATTATTAAAACTTTCTTATACTTGAAATCTTTTTCTGGTAAATTGAAAATTGTTTCTTTAATAACATCAGCTTTTTTCATAAAAATGTTATATTCTTCAACATTTCTTTTACCGTCATCGTAAGGTATCAAATTAGATAAATTAAAATTCTCTGCCATTTCTTTATCTAAAGAATTAGTAGGTAATCTTTCGCTATCTTTATGAGCCTTTTTAACAATATTTTCTGCGATTTTATATATCCAAGTATTTACTTGTGCGCCACCTTCATCAGGTCTTTTGTAAGTACCAATATTCAATAATGCTTGAATAAAAGCGTCTGCTACGTAATCTTCAGCTATTTCTAAATCTTTGGTGTATCTTGATATATACCACATTAGTTTTGGCTTATAATTCTTGTAGAAGAGTTGAAAATTAATACCAGTTCTTTCCTCGAACTGTATTTCAAGTTCATTAATTTTGTCAGATTTTTTCATAGATATAATTTAAGATTTTATATAGTAAAATTATATAGTTTTGTTTTTTACTATTTTTAAAATTAATATAAAATTAATATATCATCTAGTTTTACTATTTATTATACCAGATAAAACATGAATAATGTCTTCTTTATTTGGCTTAATATCAGTAAATTGTGATTTAAATTTTATAATAGATGTGTATATAATAACACTTAATTCATTTCTTAACAATTCTCTTTCACGTTGTTTTTTCTCTTTTTCTTTTTTTTCCATTCTAAGTTTTTTTAATTTTTTTATCAAATATTATAGCATTATACTATCAGAAATATCGTTAAATATTTCTAACAGCATTTAAATATTAATTTATGGTATTTAAATATTACATTTTATTTTCACCTCTGTAATCAAATATAAAAAAAATAATTGACAAAAACAAAGAATTTTTTATAAAATATTAGTCATTTATATTCTTTATAGCAAAAAAAAGGTGTTAATGTTGACCATTAACACCTTTAAGAAAAAAATTATTTTATTTTTAACTCATTTCGACTTCAAGTGCGGCTTCAAGAGATTCGAAAATCCTTCTGGATTCTCTTGCGATAACTGATGTGTCTTTATCTTTGAATAATTGGATATAGGCACTATATAATACCTTAGAATTAATATTGAAATCTTCAGCCTTATCAAGATTTGCGGCAGTTAAATTATCAAAAGTTCTACGCTTTGAATATAACCCATCATACATAAGTTTCTTACATAAGGCATTAAGTTTTAATTCAGACGTTTTAATTAACTTTCCGTCTTCGTTGAAGAGAAATTTTTTGGCAAAATTTACTATAGAAACTTCATTATGTTTAAGATCCTCAATAGATTTTATATGAAAATCAATATCCATATTGAAATTGATAAGATTTTCAGAAAAAGATTTAATCTTATCTGGAAGAGAAGTTTTATAATGCTTGTTGGTGAAACTGGTCAATATTGTAATTGAATCGACTCTTTTATAAAGACCTTTTGTCTTAATCAGACCAACATTCATCGATAATGCCTTAGATTTGTCAGTTGAATTAACAATACTAATCATTTTTTCATAACGTTCATTGTCAATATATAATTCATCACCAATAAGACGAATTTCTTGAACACCACTTGCGGCTTTTAACGAATATCTTTCTGGTGAAAAATATTTCTGAATTTCAGATAAAATAGATTTTGAAAAATTAGTGAAATCAAAATTGTAATAAACATTACTTACATCCACCCTACAAATTTCACGACCATCATATTCTGTGACTAAACAACCATTGTGTAGTTTGTTTGAAAATTTACCAAGGTCCTCATTAACCTTATCAAAATCAAAACTTTTTTCAATTAGAACTGATCTACCTGGAAAATAACTTCTTCTCATGACGTTTATTTTTATATTTTATTTAACACTACAAAGATACAACTTATTTCCCGAATAAAAAAATATATTTTAAAATATTATAATATTTTAATTCAAATACTTAAATAAAATTAAGCATATCTTGCATGAATTTTGGCTTTTTTTTAAAAAAATAAATTAATATATAAATCTGAAACGTAAAAAATAATAAAAATAGAATTTTTTACAAAAATATTTTAATATATACATAAAAAATAATTTAAAAATTATGCCAATCAAAGACGCAGATTTCGGAAAATACAAAAGACCAGACATTTTTATTGAAGAAATTGATCAAAGTGTTATAACACTTCCAGTACAAAATGTTTTAATTAATCTAGTACCTGGTTTTTCTAAAAAAGGTCCTTTCAACGCACCAATCTATGTTACAAATTTAACTGATTTTGTTTCAATTTTTGGAGACGATGATAGAAGATTAGAAAATAAAGGCTCATTTTTTCACAAAACAGTGAAACAAATGTTAAAAAGTGGACCAGTTTGGGCTTTAAACCTTTTAGCTACAAACCCAAATAGAGATAAGGTTGACTGGCAATCTATCTCTGTATCATCACAATATCAAAATAGTACAGTTAATAGAGGTGCATACGAATATTTCTATAACAGACAAGATTTCTGGGAAAGAGATACTGACGCATTCTTGAACGTTGTTAAATCAAATAATTTTGGGGTTCAAGATAATCAAAGACTTTTCCATATTACAAATATGAGTGATAAAGATTTCTCTGTATTCATGTTTAAATCTAGTATAACAGGATTTGATGTTACCGCAGAAGAATGGTATGGTGATAGAACAAAAGTTCCAGCATATATTGATTATAGAGAATGGATTTCAGATTATCTTGTAACAGTAGTCGTTGTCGCAGGTAACTGGTCAGATTACAGAACTTTATCAAATGATGCTACTTTTGGTAAATATTTTAATAGAAGCGGCTTAATGAAAACACAAGTTACTAACTTTCTTAATGAAAGAACTGTTACAGTACTTGCTAATTATAACGTTTCTTTAATACCTTATTTCGTTGATTTAAATAATAACGATATGTATATCAAAAACGTTATTAATAATAATACAGATAAAACTGGCTTATTCTGTACCTATAACGAAGATGTATTATTGGAAGCCGATTTTAAACTTGGTAACCTTGATATTATTGGTGATGTAGTTTCTGGTGAAGATATTAGTAGCATAAATTTTATGTCATATAATGCTACACTTAAAGAAGAATTAACATATACACAAAAATATCTTGACTCAAGCAATAACGTTATAACCAATAACCTTGATAGTTATAATATTGATATGGTTGGACCTTCTTCAACAGGTGTTGAAGATAGATCAGGAGCATATACAAATGGTAATATATTTAATATGTATTTTGACTCTGGTGCAACCACAACAGGTTTAACTAGTTGTACAGTAAGTATTGCTGGCGACTCAATAGATTCATATTATGTTATTAATGGTAGAATTATTAGTGGATTTACAACAACTACTGTTACACTAAGTAGTCTTACATATGTTGTTGGCTCTAGATATGATGTTCTTTATCTTACAAATGATAATACTGTAAATATATTATATGGTGCAGCATCTAGCTTATATGCAGGGGCAATTAAACCTGACTTCGGATTTAGCTTAGATAACACAATCATATTAGGATATGTACAACACTTAATTTCAGGAAGTACTTATAACTTAAATTATTTTCCAGTAAGTTTAGATACTACTGGTTATGTCGGAATAGGTACAAAAACAGGATACATAACTAATGTAACAGATTGGTATGATTCAATTGGAACATATTTGAATATAGAATTCCAAGGAACATCTGGTAAAACTGGCGTATATAATGATTATGACTATATTAGATTAATTTACGCTTTTAATGAAATATTTGATAGAATATCTGTACAAAGTGTATTAATTCAATCAGGTGAAACGTTTATGCAAGGTATTAAAAATCCTGTTTTATCAGTAGTACCTGTTGATGCAACATCAACATCAAACGCAAGCATAAAAATATATGTTGATTCACCTAATTTATGCCATATAGATAATACTTTCTTATTATATTATGTAGATAATGAATTTTTATTACACGATAATGGACCAAATACTCTTTCTCTATCTACTAGATATAGTGTATTAATTGACCCAACAAATCCAAGTAGCAAAAATGGTATTGTTGCAACATATTCTCAATTATATCAAGATTATTATAATGGTGTAATAAATAACTTAGATTATTTCTATGTTAATAACAATAGTGGAACTACTAACAAAGTATTCTTGAAAATGTTTATAGATCAAAGTAATTTACTTTATGTATATTTCTTATCAGCAGTAAATCCTGATTCTGAATATGAAGTTGACCAAGATGCTTGGGTAGATCCTGCTAGATATAATAATAACTTGATAGTTCATTCAAATAGATCAAATTGGGAACAATCAATACAAATTGTAGAATGGGTAGGAGACGACCTTACAACTTGTCAACAAATTAAAGTTGATAAAAATAGATATTCAGAAGTAACCGTTGGTAGTTTCTTAGCAGCTTATTATGATGAAGCATATTGGTTAGCTCCAAATGGCGAAGGTTATTTAGAAGGTTCTGTGCCTAGAAAATTAACAAGAATTGTTAAAGTTCTTAATGACCCTACTAACGTAGATTTAAAAGTTCTTTATACTGACGCTCCAATATCAATTGGAAACTTTGATCCATTAACAGGAACAACAGTTAGCTATCAAACATTCCAATATCCAGAAATTGATACTTATGTTGACGAATATGTAGCTCTAGTATTAACTCCATTCGTTGTCAATACAGTTTCTATTCCTGATGGTACAGACGCAAGACAAAATTCAATACTTGATGTTATACCAAGTACAAACCTTGCATTAGCTCTATCAGACAAAAATAAAATCTCTTGGAGATACCTTGTAGATTCATTTGGTTTAGGATTAGTTCCAACATCATTTGACCTTGGTTCAAAACAACAATTAGTTGACCTTTGTGGTATGAAACTTAACTGTTTAGGATTTATTAATATGCCAAGTGCTAAAATCTTTAGAGAATCCTCTAATCCATCTTTTGTTAATGATGATGGTACACTTAATGTAGATTTTATAAGACAAGGTGCTGACCCAACTAAAAATCCAGATTTCTATTACCAATTCGCTACTAAAAATTCTGATCCTAATGGAAGACCAATTGATGGTAGAAGTTGTGCAGGATATTTCTTCCCATATGTGAGAATATATGATAACGGTATTCCTAAATGGATGCCACCAGCATCTTTTGCAGCAACAACTTATATGAGTAAATTTACTTCAAATATAGCTGGTTTAGTTCCTTGGACAATTTGTGCAGGTATTACTAACGGTAGAGTCGCAGGTATAACCAAAACAGAAATGGACTTTACAACTACTGATCAAGAAAGCTTACACGCAATGAACGCAAATCCAATTCTTTATAAACTAAATAATGGATATTGTATCAACGATGACGCATCAGCACAAGTATTTCCATATAGCTCACTTAGCTTCTTACATTCAAGAGAAGTTCTTATTGAACTTGAAAATAGATTGTATGATATGTTACTTCACTACCAATGGGGGTTCAATACGCCTGAGATCAGAGCAGAAATTAAATACCGTGCAGACAAAATCTGTAAAGATATGTTAGATAATAACGCATTCTATGACTTCTGGAATGTTTGTGATGAAACTAATAATACCAATTATGTAATTGACCTTCAAATGGGTGTTCTTGATACATACGTTGAAATAATAAAAGGTATGGGTATAATAGTTAATAACATAACAATCTTGAAAAAAGGTGATATTCAATCTATGGGTTTCAAATAATAGATAGAAAAATTAAATAAAAAAAAAAGGGAGAATTTATTCTCCCTTTTTTTATAAGTCAACAATTTGATCATCAATAAATAAATATTTCATAGACTTACCCTCAAAAACAATTTTACAATCAGCCTTTTTAGAGTTATCAAGTTTTTTATACATAAAAACTTTAGAAATCTTTAATTTCTGAATTTCATCCAATTCTGAATATACTTTAGTGATCTTTTTCATAGCACAAAGATAAATAAATAAATTTAAAAACAAAAATTTATATATATATAGATTATGAAATATTTAGAATCATTCAAATTATTCGAAAGAAAAGGAAATTATCAATTATTTCACAAAACTAGTAATTTATTAGAAATACTAAAAGATGGATTTATAAAAGCAGGTGGAAACGAAGATAGCCATAATTGGTGGAACTCTGATCTAAGAAAAAATATTTTTCCAAATTCAAAAAAAGATAAATATAAAACAATTTCAGCAACAAGAAATCTAGATTATTTATTTTTACCAGCATTAGAACTTGATGTTGAAAAAATTTCAGATAAATATAAAATTATTCCTTTTAGCGAAAATCCTGATTATTATTTAGACTTTGATGAAAACAAACTAAAATCATCATCATCAAAACTTGATATTTTACAAAAAATGCTAAGATCAAAATCAAAAAAAGCTGGTAAAGAATATTGGAAATTTAAAACAGATAGCAGCGCAATGGATTATGGAATATCTGAAGAAGTAATTCTGACAGATAAATTAGACGTATCAAAATATGTCAAAAGAATAATATTAGATCCTGGTAATTCTGACTATAAAAATATTAAAAACATTATAAATGAAAAATATCCACATATAGAATTAGTCGAACTTGATAAAACCAATAATATTGGATATAGCAATATAAATAAAGCAATAAGACAAAAAGAATTTCAAAAAATTAAAGATTTTAATTAAACATTTCTGTAAATAACTTCTATCATAATAGAAAGAATTATGAACGCAATTATTGAAGGTACAGTTGGCTCTGGAAAAAGCACCCTTGGAAAATTCTTATCAGAATTAACAAATCTAAAATTACATGAAGAATTAACAAATGGTGATACTGAAATTTTATTAAATAAATTTTATGACGACCAAACACGATGGTCATTCGCATTACAAATACATTTTCTAAACGAAAGATTTAGAATGATTAAAAAAATAAATCAATTATCTTCTGGAATACTTGACCGAAGCATCTATGGTGACAAAATTTTCGCACAAATGCTTAATGAAGATGGTAAAATGTCAAACGAAGAATATAATACATACGAAACTCTATTAGACAATATGCTAGAGCATATAAAACCACCACATCTAATGATTTTCCTTAAATGTAATACAGATACCGCAATAAAAAGAATAGCAAACCGTAATAGAGGAATAGAAACTAATGTTCCACCTAAATATTGGGAAAGATTAAACACTAAATATAACCATTGGTATGAAAATTATAACCTATCAGAAAAAATGTGCATAAATGTAGATGATTTTAATGTGTTTGATGATATACAAAGAAAAAATACATTAGATAAAATAATCACAAAAATGTCTGATGTAAATTATAGAAATAATATATAAAATATGGAAGAACAATTTGATGCAGAAAAATTTTACAATAATATTGGTGTTAGAATTCCTTTAATCGAATTTAAACCAAAAATAAAAGATAGACAATACTTTGAAATTAAGGATGTTAAAACATTTGAATATGATAATCAAAAAGTAGATAACGTTTCAATACTTTTAATTTTAAAACAAGAAAACGGTGGAATGTGGTATCCTAAATATTATGGTACTTCTGGAAGTTCTGGGAGTTCTAGAAAAAAACGTATAAAATGGTATCCAGGTACACCTATTGGTAATTATGGTTTATCTAAAAAAGAAATAATTACAGTATTAAAAAAATTACCAGGATTTGGTACAGATGTTAAATTACAAAAATGTGGATGGTATGTTAATTGTGCAGATAATTCATGGATATCCGATAAAAAATTAAACGGTTTTAAAAAAACAAAAGATTTTGAATTCAGATTAAAATATCGTGTTGATAGTAATGTAGATATAATGTCATATTTTAATTCTTTAAGAGATTTTGCTAATAAAAAATTAAGCGAAGTTAAAAAAACGGTAACTCACAAAATTAGTATTAATGATATGCCATTTCAATATGTCGCAAATGTAAAAGAAACTACTAGTGATTACCGTGAAGATTTAGCTTATATTTTTTATTTGTATGATGATAAAGGGGACTTCATTCAGTCATTTAATATAGGTGGATTTTGGGGATAAAACCTTGTATATATAAATATTTTTTTATGGTTTTCTTTATTTTTAATCATTTTCCTTAATTAAACAACTCAAATACTGAAAAAAAATTTTTTTGTAAATTTATTTTAAGGAAAGTGCATATTTTTTATATATAGTAAAAAATAATCTTAAAAAATATGCCATTAGCACACTTTACTACCATTGATACCGCTAGAGAAAAATGGGAGCCAATACACAAAAATCTGTATGAAGTAACTATTATTTTACCAACAGTACTTCAATCTATTCACCCAAATGCTACTCACCTTCTTTTGGAAAACACCAAAACTGCTAAGTTTCCTACTTATCCAGACTTAGGTTCACAAGTACAGAAATTCAAATACTCAACCAGAGTATTCGTCATGATGCCAGAAAAAACTCACGTAGATGATTTGACAATCACATTTAACCTTAACCAAAATGATGACTACCAAATCTTCTGCTTCAAAATGCTTAAAGACTGGTACGACCTAGGATGGAATAATGAAACTGGTACAATCCACTATAAGAAAAATTTAGTAGGTGATATCATTATACACGCACACGACAAAGAAGGAAAAGTTATAAGACGTGTAACTTACCATAACGCAATGTTAAAAGTATTTACAGGTTTCGAAGACCTAAGCTGGGAATCTTCAACTGATATATTCGACCTTTCTTGTACTTTCTTATCAGATTATTGGGAGGATTTTTATTATTGAAATTTGTTGATTTTCAACAACTTATAAGAAAAATAAAAAAGTGGGTTGATTATTGAGAAAATAAATTAAACAAAACCTAATTATTTTTACTNTNNANAGTAAAAATAATTAGGTTTTGTTATGTTATATAAAAAATGTAGAATTTGTGATGAAATGAAAGAAGTGACAGAGTTTCACAAGAAGAAAGGTTCACTAGATGGGGTAAGAAATGAATGTAAAGAGTGTGTGAAAGATATTCAAAAAAAATATAAAGAAGCACCTGGTTTTAAGGAGAAACAAAAAGATTATGATAAAAATCGTTATGATGAGAAAAAAGATGAAATTTTAGAACATAAGAAAGAATATTATTTAGATAATCGTGAAAGTATATTAAAGCAAAAGGCTGAATATCGTGATAATCCAGAAAAAAGACAATATAACAAAGATTATATTAAAAAGTATAAAGTTGAAAATAGAGAAAAATATTATAAATATAGAAATGATAATCCTCACATTATAGCTTGGCGATCTGTTTTATATTCAACGTTGAAAAGGTTAGGTACGGATAAGCAGGGTCACACTATTGATATGTTAGGTTATTCTGCGTTAGAGTTAAAGGAGTATATTGAGAGTTTATTTTTGCCTGGTATGAGTTGGGATAATCATGGTGAATGGCATATAGATCATATTCGACCTGTTACTAATTTTTCTAATACAGAAGATGTTAAGGTTGTATGTGCATTAGAGAATTTACAGCCTTTATGGGAGTTTGATAATTTATCAAAGAGTAATAAGTTTTAAAATTCTGATGCGCAGAACATTTCACCGTTTGGTAGTTTGACTATTAGTGCTCCAGTACGGATTTTGACATTATTTTCATATGCGATATGTTTTATTATCCATCTTTTGCTTGGACCAGTATATATTTTATCTGTACCTTCAATTGGATCACCATTAGGCGTTGTTTTCCAGACATTAAACTTTTTCATATTCTAAAAATTTGTACAAAGATAGGGAAATATTTTATAAATTAAAATCTTTATCTATATTTTATTTTTTATCTGTGACATAAATTCCTAATGTGTTTGGAAACTTTACTGTTTCGCCTTTCCACGAAGAGTAGAATGATATATATGCAGGACCTGGTGAATACCAGAATACGTCTATCATTGGGTATCCGTTTGGTGGGTTTGTTCCATAGAATTGCATTACTTTACCATTTTTAATATTAAATGAGTATGTTGTAGTTTCTGTAAGATTTTTAGGTGGTACTCCTGATTGATCATATTGAGGTATAAGAGTATAGGTTTCTATGTTTTGGTTTATTCTACCTGTTGCTGGTGAATATGTTAATGTTGGATTTGTGTTACCTACTATTTTCCATAGTGGACCTGTTTTATAATATAGGTTTAGTGTTTCTTTAAATTTTCCAATTTGTAGGTTAAGTTCGCTGAATTTATAGTCTCTGTATGCTAATTTTCTAGCACCTGTTATTATTTTTTCTTGTTCTTTTTCTAGTTTTGGCATTAGTTGGCAGGTTATACCTGATGTATTTTGACCTGAAATTATATGAAAAGGTGGGTCTACAGTCCATGTATATTGTTTATCGTATATTGTATTTTTTAGAAATCCTTCATAGTGAAAATTATAGAATACTTGTGGGTCAGAGTATCCAGGTGGTGTAACTGGGTATGAATGTGCTAATCCTTTATCGTCATAATCAAAATAATATACAACATCTAAAATGTTGTAACTTGGTATAATCATTTGATATATTTTTTCTTTATATATTAATAATATAATTATCTTTTTTTGAGGGGACAGAAATCTTTTAATATATAAAATAAAAATATAGATAAAATGAATGAAAATTTCAAAAATAAAAAAGAAGATGAAGCTCTAAAGTATTTAGAGAAGAATTTTGTGAGTAATGAAGATAATGATTTAGAATCTATTCAGAAAGTTGATTTGTCGTATTTAGATACTGTTCCTTCTAATGAGTATATAGTTATTCCTTTAGATATTTTACCTTGTGGATTATTTTATAAGCCAGGAACTAGGATTAGTATTAGGGCTGCTAAAGTTCAGGAGGTTCAAGCTTATTCTGTTGTTGATGATAAGAATTATTTAGATATAACTGAAAAGATGAATCAGATTTTAGGAACTTGTGTTAAATACACATATGCTAATGGTATGCAAGGTTCGTATAAAGATTTAAGAGATGGTGACAGATTATTTTTAATTTTTATGATTAGAGAGTTAACATTTCCAGGTGGTAAAAATTTATCAAAGGATGTTACGTGTAATAATTGTAATCATGAGTTTAAGATGGAATTAAGAGCAACCAGTTCTGATAAATTACCTAAGTCTTTTGTTAATTTTGATATGCCAGAAAAAATTGCTAAATTTTTTGATCCACATGAGAAAGTTTTTGTTTTTCCTATAAATGGTGTTGAGTATAAGTTAGCACCGCCAACGATTGGAATACAGGAGATTTTATTTGGTGATATTAAGAATAAAATGCAAAGTGATAGAAGTCCCAATGTATCATTTTTGAAGATTGCATCATTTATGTTATATGATAGAAATAAGATTTCTGATGATGGTATTAAGAATAAGGAGCAAGAATTTAAGAGAATGGATATGAAGACATTTCAAATTTTAAATAATGCTGTTAATCAGATGATGTTTGGTATTAAAGAGATGAAAACTAGTTGTCCTTCGTGTGGTTTGGAGGTCCACACGGACATGAGCTTTCCCTCAGGAGCCTCAAATATTTTCGTTGTTTCAGATGCCCTTGACGACTATTTTGGACAATAAGTTTGGGTTTATGGAGTTGGATCATATTGCACCTAGGTATATTAATGAATTATCGTGGTGGGAATATGAAGAATATGTTAAGAGGTTGAATGATAGAGTTGAGCGAGAAAAGAAGCAACATAAAGAATCTCAAAAAAATCAAAATATGCCAAATTATTCTAATAAGTTACCAAATGTTAGTTCTATGATGAATAATTTAGGAAAATATAAACCATAAAATAAAAAAATCCTAATTTTTAGGATTTTTTATTTTATATATAATAAAAATATAGTTTAAAATAATTATATATAGATAAATATTAACATATATTATATGATAAAGAATTATTCACAATTTATAAAAGAATCTTTTACAATAACTTTAGAGCAGTTGCCTAGTATTGGTGATATTGTTGATAAGGTTAATTGGAAGGAGGGTGAGAAAATTGCTTTTATTGATTTTAAGGGAATAAAGAATATACCTGTTCGTATCACTAATAAAGAAACAGAAGACATCAAAGTAGAAAAAGCAAAATCCTATATATCACATAATGAGTAAAGAAATAGCATTTTTTGATTTGGATAATACTCTTTGGTATATAAAGAGTGATGTATGGGTTATTGATAAAAATAAACCATCAATTCCGATTTTAAAAATTTCACCAGTTGAATTTGCATTGATTAAGAGTGGTATTTATGTTAATGATGAAATACCAATTGATTATAATAATGAACGATTTTTTATTTCTAGAGATATGATGGAAAGAATTCAGAGAAAGAATAAAAATATACGATTAGGTAATATTGGAATTTCATATGTTGAGTTTTTTGATGAAGATATTTTAAATAAAAAAGATGTTCAGTTATTGCTTAATAATATTAAGCAATTGATTGATAAAAATATTGAAATAGGTATTTTAACGGCAAGAAGTGATAGAAAGAAACACGCAGTATTACTCAATAAATTAAGAATAAAATTAAAAGAGTATGGATTAGAGATCAGTAAGATATATTTTGTGTCTGAATCTATTAGAGCTATTGGATATCAAGATAAAGTAATTTATGATAAAAATAAAATTCTTTTGGAACATTTGGTTGGTTTGAGTATTGATGATAATCATTTTGCACCAATTAAAAAAGAAGCATATGATAAGATTTATTTTTATGATGATGTAAAATCAAATATATTAAATGTTAATAATTTACAAGAATATTTTGATTTTTTAGTTCGAAATAGTGATGAAGAATGTATTGAGTTTATAAATAATAGGTTACAGAATGATTTAATATTAGTTAATAATTTGGTTACTAATAATGAATTAAATCCATTTGATACAAATATAATTAAATTAAAATCTCCTATAAAATTTCCTATTAAAGTTTCTGATAATAAACTTACTGTAAAGTTTGAAAATTTCAGAAAGAATTAACCCCTAGTAACAATTGTTGTTGATGTCGCAGATGTCCCAGTACCATCTGTAACTTTACATGTGTATGTTGCAGTTGGTGGATTTGTTACAATTACAATTGCAGGTATAGTTGGTGTTACAGTAACACTAGATGAACTACCAATTATTGTGCCTGTTGGATCGGTCCATTGGTAAGTGAAATTCCAATCGCCACCAGTTGCTGTTGCAGTTAGATTTGAACTTTGCCCTAATTTAACTGTTGCTGGATCGGCTTTAGTTGTAAGACTTAATCCTTGTGCTTTCATTGCTGCGGTTGATGAAGAAACTTTACTAACTATTGCTCCTAATAATCCTAAAATTGTATTTAATACTGCTATAATTGTTACTAACATTACTACTATTACATTTATTTGTGCAATAACTGCTTGTGCGCTTTTAGGTAGTAATAATCCTATTGTATCTAATATTGCTAATAAAGGTAATAATACAGCGGTTTTTGCTTGTAGTTCTTTTATAGTTGACAACATTGTTTGAACTGCACTAATAGCTGTTGGAACTCCAGAACCAGGTGGTAAAATTACCATGGATGATACTAATGCTACTAATGATACGGCTATTACGGCTATTGCATTAGGTAACGCAAATGTAAATTCGCCTAGTTTTATAGCTAGTTGCATTATGGAGTTTTCTAAATCTTTTATCATATTTACTATTTTTTGCCAAATAGGATGATTTTCATCCATTGGTTTATGATAGTCTTCATCACCAGGTTGTGCTATACATTTTGGATCTAATAAATCGTTATCATATAATTTACCACCTTTAAAATATAATTTGCCATATACAACTCTTTGTGCGTCTTCTTCCGCCATAGGTGGATCATAACTTTGGCCTTGCATTATCAAATATTTTTTTGCAATTTGTCGTTGAGTCATTAATTTTGGTTGAATTGCGTTTGTCCATACTGCTTTAACTGCATCTTTTATGCCAGGTAATCCAATTTCCTGTAAACTTTTTATTTTCGCATTAATATCTTTTAATGCTGTATTTATAGCAGTTGTATCTGGACTGTTGATATTTACTGGTGTTGGAAGTTTTACAACATCTGCTGGTCCTGGATCTGCTAAGGCTAATAATAAATGTGTTTGTACGTCACCTGAG